>JACCDQ010485026.1_pt1 | contig 292881 bp, 240 predicted proteins | sample 7446031 | NCBI WGS metagenome assembly JACCDQ01 (sample SAMN15323442, study PRJNA562643) | freshwater metagenome | isolation source: river surface water | place: USA:Blue River Watershed | collected 2017-08-17
AAGAGACCGCAACATTAAATTCACCGCCGCCATAGGTCGCCGTGAATGTTTTTGCCTGCGAAAAACGCAAATGCCTTTCGGTCGAAAGACGCAACATAATTTCACCAAATGTGACAACTTTATTCATTATATATAGGAGTTAAATTTTTTATTCAGTTCATGAAATCCTCTCGTATCGGACTGAAAACGTCGATAAGCATTCCTTCTTCCAAACACACCACTCCGTGTATTTTATTGGAAGGGATATAAAAAGAATCCCCTTTTTTTAATATTTCAGTTTCTCCGTCAATGGTTACTTCAAATTGCCCTGCAGCAATATGAGTGACCTGAGTGTGATGATGACTATGTAAAGTCCCGATCGCACCTTTATCAAATTTAACATTGACCATCATAACCCTATCATCAAATCCAACTAATTGACGTTGTATCCCTTCGCCAACGACTTCCCATTCGGTTTCTTCGTTTTTAAAAAAGAGACGGCTTTTTGCTAAATTCGACATGACTCGATGAACTATTTTTTATTAAAATTTGAAATATTCTTTGGCGTTGTTATAACTGATATCAGAAACCATTTTACCAATCCATTCCATATCAGCAGGCAATTCTCCTCTTTTGATTTCATCTCCTAAAAGATTACAAAGAATACGTCTGAAATATTCGTGTCTTGGGAAAGACAAAAAGCTTCTTGAATCCGTTAACATTCCAATAAAACAACTGATCAATCCCATGTTTGACAATGCATTCAATTGTTTGGTCATTCCGTCTTTTTGATCTAAAAACCACCATCCGGAACCAAATTGTACTTTTCCTTTAACACTTCCGTCGTTAAAGTTTCCAATCATGGTAGCCATTACTTCGTTATCCGCTGGATTCAGATTGTAAATAATCGTTTTAGTCAATTTATCTTTGCTGTCTAATGCATTTAAAAATCCTGATAATTTTTGTGCCTGTGGGTAATCTCCAATAGAATCCCATCCCGTATCAGGACCTAAAATACGGTGCATACGAGCATTGTTGTTTCTTAATGCACCTAAATGAAGTTGTTGTACCCATCCAAATTCATGATAGGTTTCAAACAAGAAGAATAAAATGGCACTTTGGAATTTCAACGCTTCTTCATTGCTCAATTCTTGATTTTCTCTTTTCTTTTTGAAGATAGCATTTACTTCACTCTCTGTATAATTTTCGAAATAAACCTGATCTAAACCATGGTCACAAAGCTTACAACCGTTTTTATCAAAATAGTCAATTCTGTTTCTCAACGCCGTACATAAATCAGCATAAGTATTAATTTCGACACCGGTTACTTGACCCAAGGTATCAATGTATGCATTGTATCCGTCATTAGAAATTAAAATCGCTTTGTCAGGTCTGAAAGCGGTACTTACTTTCACTTTAAAATCGCTTTTTGCCAATTGTTGGTGGTATTCTAAAGTATCTATTGGATCTTCGGTAGTACATACAAATTCTGCGTTTACTTTACGAAGTAAGTTTCGAGTACTGTATTCCGGAGAATTTATTTTGGCAGAAGCCTCCAAATAAATTTTCTCCGCCGACTTTTCATTTAATAAATCATAAATATCAAAATAACGGGCCAATTCTAAATGTGTCCAGTGGTACAAAGGATTACGCATGGTGTACGGAACTGTTTTTGCCCAGTTCAAGAATTTATCTTTATCGGAACCATTTCCGGTGATAAATTGTTCATTAACTCCCAAAGTACGCATGGCGCGCCATTTGTAATGATCTCCATTAATCCACACATTGGTAATATTATCAAAAATTTTATCCTCGGCTATAAACTGAGGGGATAAGTGATTGTGATAATCAATAATTGGCTGATTTTTAGAATAATTATGGTATAATTCCTCAGCGTATTTATTCTCTAATAAAAAATTGTCGTTAATAAATTTTGTACTCATTATAAATTTCTTAAAATATTAATTTTCATTTGAAGGTTTCCCAATAGTGGCCAAAATTCCACCATCAACATATATAATTTGTCCGTTAACAAAATCACTGGCTTTAGACGCTAAAAACACGGTGGCACCAGCCAAGTCTTCGGGATTTCCCCAACGGGCAGCCGGTGTTCTGCTGATTATAAATTCGTTAAACGGATGTCCATCCACACGAATCGGTTCTGTTTGCGAAGTTGCAAAATACCCCGGACCGATACCATTTACCTGAACGTTATATTTCGCCCATTCGGTAGCGAGATTGCGGGTAAGCATTTTCAAACCACCTTTGGCAGCGGCATAAGCAGAAACATTGGTTCTTCCTAATTCGCTCATCATAGAACAGATATTAATTATCTTTCCCTCTTTACGCTCAATCATTTGCTTGGCAACCAATTGTGACATAATAAACGGACCAACCAAATCGATATCAATCACTTTTCTGAAATCACTCACCGGCATTGTTATCGCTAATTCGCGTTTGATAATCCCTGCGTTGTTAATCAGGATATTAATATCGCCTAATTCTTTAGTAATCAATTCAATATTTTCGGCAGCTGCTTTTTCATCTGTTACATCAAACAAATAACCCGATGCTTTATAGCCTTTATTGGTACAATACGCTATCACTTCCTCCATTTTAGACGGAGTTGTCCCTGTAATCACCAGTTCGGCTCCTGCTATAGCCAAACCTTCTGCCATAGCCAAACCCAAACCATGGGTTCCCCCGGTGATAAGCGCTCTTTTTCCTTTTAAATCAAATAAATTCATCTACAATTATCTTAATTCATTGATTTTACATACATCCATATCTCCATAGTCTAAATTTTCACCTGCCATTCCCCAAATAAAACTATAGTTACTGGTTCCTGAACCTGAGTGAATAGACCATGGCGGTGAAATAACTGCCTGATGATTGTTCATCCAAATATGTCTTGTTTCTTGTGGTTGCCCCATAAAATGACAAACGGCTTGATTTTCGGGTATATCCAAATAGAAATAAACTTCCATACGACGATCGTGTACGTGTGCCGGCATGGTGTTCCAAACACTTCCCGGTCTTAACTCGGTCATCCCCATTTGCAATTGACAAGTCGTCACCACGCTACCGATAATCATTTGATTAACGGTACGGTGATTTGCCGTTTCCATTGACCCTAACTCTAATTTATTCGCCTCGGCCAAACTTACTTTAACAATTGGATAACTGGTGTGGGCCGGAGCAGAATTGATATAAAATTTAGCCGGATTTTTAGCGTCATCACTTTTGAAGATAACTTCTTTATTCCCCGAACCAATATATAACGCATCTTTGAATCCTAAATTATAAGATGTTCCATCGATCACAATCGAACCACTGCATCCTACATTTATAACGCCCATTTCTCTTCGTTCCAAAAAATAACTGGCTTTAAGAGGATCAATAGTTTCCAACGTTAAATCATTCACAGGAACAGCTGAACCTGCAATATACCTGTCGTAATGAGAATACGTAAGTGTAATTTCGTCTTCTTGCATTAAATTATCAATCAAGAACTCCTCTCTTAACTGTTGTGTATCGTATTTTTTTACAGCCTCTGGACTAGATGCGTATCTGGAACTATAATTTGTCATAACTTTATATTAATGTAATCGATTGCAAAAATAAACTTTTCTAGCAAATAAATATTATTTTATTTCCTAAAAAATTGTTACAATTATAAAAAAAACAAATGTAACTAAGGATATTAGCTAAAAAGATACGGTTTTTTTTTGAAATTATTAGTTATAAAAAATCAAAAAAAATACCCGCTTATATAACTCCCATTATTTTATCCATAATCCAACTGGTATGCAATCCCGACTGACTGGTAGACGGATGCTCTATATTTCCTAAAAAATGCTGTTGAATATTTTCAACATGATGCTGTTGAACATGCTCCGGATGTTTTATAACCAATTCTGTCCTACTATGCTTCACACACAACACTATCGGTTTTTCATCAAAAACAGGAAAAATTATCTTTCCTTCACTGCCAACAATCTCAACGGTATCGTCCTGTTCAGCCGTTCCAAAATTCCAACTTGCATTACCCGTCACTCCAGATTCATGCAGCCAACAAGCCGTTATTGCATCTTTTGCAGAATACAGCCCCTGCTGATTTACGCTAAATCCAGCCACTTCTTTTATTTCCCCTAATAAATGCACAAATAAATCCAAACCATGACTGGCCAAATCATCAAAATACCCTCCTTTTGCAATCTCAGAATCCGTTCTCCAATTATAATCTCCAGATAAATCAACAACAGAAGCAGTTCTATACAATTGCCAACTTACATGCCTTAGCTCTCCGATTTCACCATCCTCAATCCACTTTTTAACTTGGTTAAATCGAGGAAGTGAACGCCTATAGTATGCCACGAACAAAGGAATCTCTTTATCTTTAAAAGCATTATAAATTTCTAAACTATCTTCATAATTGGGTGCCATTGGTTTTTCTATACAACACGGCTTTCCTGCCTTGGCAACCTTAAGACCATAATATTTATGGGAATCCGGTGGAGTTGCAATATATACCGCATCAATCTCCGGATCATTAATCAAACTATCCGCATCTGAATAAAATTTAGGAACACCGTGCCTTCTGGCATAATCCTCACTCTTAAGCGAATCTCTCCTCATAACAGCCGTAAGCTCAAATCCTTTCGTTTTTTGATAGGCAGGGCCACTTTTGACTTCAGTGACATTACCACAACCAATTATTCCCCAACGTATATTTTTTGAATCCCTTTTATCAATCATAACAATCTCTTTTAATTTTACCCTAAAACCAAGTCCTGAATTTCATATTTTCAATTTAAACGGTAAAGAAAAAGAGGACAAAGTATTCAACTTTATCCTCTTTTTTATCAATCCTAATTCATATAACCGTTATCCAATTTTTATCCAATTAAAATTACAAATCCGTAATTGGAGCATATTTAGGAACTAACATTCTCATTACTGACCAACCTATTAAATAACAAACTGCGCAAATTGAAAATATAATAAAGTAACCCGCTTCAATTCCGTGAAATCCCATAAAAGCCATATCCGTTTCTTTAGTATAATCAAATAACAAACCTGAACCTTTATTAATCAAAGTAGAACCAACACCTCCAGCTAAACCACCGATACCGGTAATGGTCGCAATTGCTTTTTTAGGAAACATATCTCCAACCGTTGTAAAGATATTAGCTGACCAGGACTGGTGAGCCGCACCCGCAATACCAATTATAATAACAGGCAACCAATAGCTGATATAACCCAAAGGCTGAGCCACTAATGCCAATAAAGGAAAAAACGCAAAAATTAACATCGCTCTCATCCTGCCTTCGTACGGATTCATCCCTTTCTTTTCAACAAAATAAGTTGGCAACCAACCTCCTACTATAGAAAGCAAAGTAATCATATAGAGTACAAATAACGGCAAAGCTGCCTCCGTAGAATCCATTCCGTAAACAGAACTTAAATAAGCAGGGGTCCAGAATAAGAAAAACCACCACACTCCATCTGTCATAAACTTACCAAAAGCAAAAGCCCACGTTTGTTTATACCTAAAACAATCCATAAGAGATACTTTAGCAACAGTTTCTGGCACGTATCCTACTAATTTACTGTCAGCAATATCATCTTGCTGAATATACTCTAATTCAGCAGCACCAACTTTTGGATGATTCTCAGGCTTATCATACATAAAAACCCAAAATCCCATCCATACAAAACCTAAAGCTCCAATAATAATAAAGGCCATTTCCCATCCAAAAGATTTTGCAATAAACGGAATAGTAATTGGAGCTGCCAATGCTCCTACAGTTGCCCCTGCATTAAAAATACTGGTAGAGAAAGCTCTGTCTTTTTTAGGAAAATATTCAGCTGTTGTTTTAATCGCCGCAGGAAAGTTCCCTGCCTCTCCTACTGCCAAAACAAAACGAGCAAAAATAAACAAAGTCACACTTACATTAATCACCAATGCTGTATCATTAACAGCGTGAATTGCTTCTTTAGCTCCTTCGAAACCAACAAACCAGTTACCTGTTATGATTCCAGAAGTGGCAATTCCAGCAAAAGCATGTAAACAAGCCCCTATAGACCAAATTCCAATCGCCCAAAGGAACCCTTTTTTCGTATCCATCCAATCCACAAACTTACCCGCAAACAACAAAGAAACTGCATAAAAAATTGAAAATAGAGCGGTAATATTTCCATAATCGTTGTTTGTCCAATGAAATTCAGGTGCGATAAAATCACTCCATGTCAAAGAAAGTACTTGCCTGTCCAAGTAGTTGATAGTAGTTGCAAAAAAGAGTAAACCACAAATTGACCAGCGGTAATTTCCAATAGCTTTATTTGTTTCGTTCATAGTTATTTTATTATAGAAAGTTTAAATTATATACAAATTGATTTACTTTAAAAAAAGTCCATTTAAAAAACAAAAATCATCTTTTTATTCTTAAAAATAAAAATAAAAAGCATATTATTTTGAAACAAACATGTAATCGATTGCACAAATATAGTTTTTAATATTTAAAAACCAAATTTTATAAATATTTATTTAAATAAACGACTTAAAAAAAACAAATTATCAAAAATCAGAACCTACGAATACATAAAAAGCAAAATTTATTTTAGAATTACAAACCATAAATCAAAAAACGAAACAATATCTTATTATTATTGATAAATTCATATTAATCAAAATTCACAAAAAAACCCATGAAGCAAAAACTACATGGGTTTCAAACTAAATTTATCCAAAACAACTAACCAACCAAAAAATTATTTCTTTTAGTATAGCAACCAAATTTACCAATACCACTAACTATTCTTCAGACACTAATGGTTTCTCTTTATCCATAGAAACTTCCAACAAAACAGCAACTCCTTTATCATTAATCATTGTCATATTTAAGACATCCAATGCCGCTAATTTTCTAGATACTAATCCGTTAAATTTATTATACGAAATGTTCAATTCTTTTAATTTATTCAGTTTTTCTAATTCGAATGGAACCTGACCGTCTAAGTTATTCTCAAACAAACTAAGATTTACCAAATTAGTCAAACGCGCCATATCCGGACTTAATCTACCGGTAAGCTTGTTACTGTTCAGCAATAAGGTTTTCATAGTTGTAATATCATAAATAGAGGATGGAATTTGACCTTCTATCTCATTATTATAGAGAGCCAATGTTTCTAAACTTTTAAGATTCCCTATTTTCAAAGGTAATTCTCCCGTTAGCCTGTTCATATAAAGTTTCAAATCTTTCAAATTATTCAAATCACAAATAGATTCAGGAATAGCACCAGACAGCTTATTAAAAGAAAGATCCAAAATCTTTAATTCTTTCAAATTCCCTATTGCTGAAGGAATTATACCTGAAATATGATTTTTATGCAAATCCAATGATTTAAGATTTACAAGTCCAGCGATTGCATTAGAAAGCTCTCCTTCTAAATTGTTATCTGACAAATTCAAAGCTACCACCTTATCCCCTTCTACTTTTACTCCATACCAAGTGGTAACATCAGAAGACAAATTCCATTTATTCGTCCAATTTTCTCCTTTTGTAGTTTTATATAATTTCACCAATGCGGCTTTTTCTGAAGTTGAAACTACAGCCATCATAGAAAATGAAGCGAAAACTACCAAAATAAATGTGTACAGACTTTTCATGACCTTGTGTTTTAAATTTTGAATGCTTAAAAATACTTATAATATAGATAAAAAGCAAATTTTATCGATAAAATACATTTTAACATCTGAAATACTGTAATTTTCTTACTCAAAAATAAAAACAGACTAAAAATATTTTATTATATTTGATTTACAAACTTTAAAACTATCGTTATGGAAATTAACTTTTTAGCATTATTTACAGCTGCAGTTTCAACATTAGTCATTGGATTTATTTGGTACAATCCAAAAGTTTTTGGAACAATCTGGATGAAAGAATCTGGCACTACTGAAGAAAAAATGAAAGGGGCCAATATGGCTTTAATTTTTGGGATGGCTGTTTTTTATGCTTTTCTTATAGCCTTGATTTTACAGTTTTTAACCATACACCAATGGGGAGCTATAGGCATGATCGGAGGAGATGCCACCAATGCAAAACCATCCTTCACCGCATTTATGAACGATTATGGAACTGCTTTCAGAACATTCAAACACGGCATGCTCCATGGTTTTATTAGCGGTTTATTTTTAGCATTACCAATTATTGGAACCAATGCCCTGTTCGAAAGAAGAAGTTGGAAATACACTTTAATTTCCGGTGGCTATTGGATTGTTTGCTTTATGATAATGGGAGGCATCATTTGTGCTTGGAAATAATAGATACCAAAACATCCCGTTTCTGAAAAAACGGGATGTTTTTTACAATATTTTTTCAATAGCTCCAGCCAAATCAAAATCCTTATCTGTTACTCCTCCTGCATCATGAGTACTTAGGCGAATATTTACTTTGTTATATACGTTAAATAATTCCGGATGATGATTCCGTTTTTCAGCCAAAAGTCCAACCTGAATTATGAAACCAAGTGCCTGACTAAAACTTTTGAAAACGAATTTTTTTTCAATTCCGTTATCATTAAAACGCCATTCTTCTAAATCTTCCAATAGTTTTTGGGATGTATGTTCGTTATAAATATTCATATCCTTGTTTTTAATAAAATTACTTAAAATTCATTAAATATTTTCTCTTTTAACTTTAAATGTTAATTTAGACGAATCCTAATTTAAACTGCATTGGACTCCAATTATTCTTTCCAAATCTATTCTTCAGTACGAAACCTTCCTCCAAATTGGGATTTGTTAACCACGGAGAACATATTTCTTTCCAGGGATTATCTGAAAATACTGGAAACAGGCGCACCTAAAAACATGAAATGCCATTTTATTGGCTTATTCCATAAAGATGAATTAGTAGGATTGGCTATGTCACAATTTATTAATTTGAGCAAAGTCCAATCTTTTGGAGAACGGGACCATTGTATCAAAACAAAAATCAGAACTTTTGTTTTTAAAAACATAAGCTCTAATGTTTTGGTCCTTGGAAACAATATGCTGACTGGTCAAAATGGCCATTATTTCAGCCCTAAGCTGCCTACAACGCAAGGATTGCTTTTATTAAAAAAAGCCGCTGACGAGTTACAGAAAAAATTCCATAAAAAAGGACTCAAAACACATCTAATCATTTTTAAAGATTTTTCCTCTTTTGAAATACAAAATTTCAAGTTACCGGAATTCAAATCTTATTTTGAGTTTTCAACCCAACCTAATATGATTTTTCAAATCCGGGATTCCTGGCATACTTTTGAGGATTATATAGAAAATAAAAATAAAAAATATCGGGACCAATACAAAAGAGCCCGAAAAAAATCAGCTTTAATATCCAAAAGAAAATTATCATTAGAGGAAATCAAAAAACACAATCAACGCATTCACACGCTCTATATGAACGTGGCTAAAAATGCCCCATTTAATACTTTTTATTTACCGGAGAATCATTTTGAATTTTTCAAAAAATCATTGAAAGATAAATTCTTATTTTATGGTTATTTCATTGACGAAGAATTAATTGGATTTAACACTTTAATAAAAAACGGCACTGATATAGACACTTATTTTCTGGGTTATGACGAAAATCACCAACGCGAGAAAATGCTGTATCTGAATATGCTTTATGACATGATTGGTTATTCTATAAATAAAGCCTACAAAAGAATTATTTTTGCCAGAACAGCATTAGAAATAAAAAGTTCCGTTGGGGCAAAACCATTTCAAATGTATGGTTTAATGAAGCATCGTAATCCTTTGATTAATTTGATCCTGCCAAAGGCTTTCAGCTATTTTGAACCTAAAATGGAGTGGCAAGAACGAAATCCTTTTAAATAATTAAGGAATTGCAATTTTAACTTTGTAAGGAGAAATACATATATCCAGTTCCGTTTCGGTGCCGCAAAATTCCCCATCTATTTGAAAGCTAACAGGAATATTAGTTTTAATATTAGCTTTATCAGTAGAAAAGACATACACAAATTCAGACTCTGGAGATAATCTACCTAAAACAATCTTGCTAAAAACACTTATATCCAATTTCTTTAAAATTATCAATTCAAACTTTCCGTCATTCATCATTCCGCCAGGGTTTATCACAACGCCAGTACCATATTTTTGAGCATTGGCAATTACAATCATACGGGTATCACATTCGATAATACTATTATCAATAATGATATTCGCTTTGAAAATCTCATTTCTATCCGACAAGGTTTTAAAAATCTGCAAAAAATAACCCCACCTGCCATGAATAGCACTTTTTTCATAATTCTTGATGAGTTTGGCATTCAAACCCAAATCACTCAAATGCAAACATTTTTGTCCGTTTATTTCTATTACATCAATTGTTATAAAATTATTTTGAAAAGCAATAGCAAGATTTTCTTCGAGTGTCCTGATTAAATTCAACTCCAATGCCAACCCATTTGCAGAACCGGCTGGAAAAATACCCAAAATTACCTCTTCCTTTTCTAATGCTTCGGCCACCATTTTTACCGTACCATCCCCCCCTGCAATAATAATCCGCTCTGATTTAAATTTTTCATAAAGCGATTTCAGTTTCGAAATATCATTTTGGCCTGTAGTTTCATAAAGAATAAAATTGAGGTTTTCTTTGGCAGCATATAATGAGGTAGCCTCGATAAAACTGGATTTATCGAAACCTCCTGAAACCGGATTAACCACCATTATCACATTCTTTTTCACTCTTTTACTTCTTTTATTGATTAAAAATAATTAATTTAGAAGACACTTCAAAAGTACTACAATAAAATGAAGCCAATTTTAAAATTGTATCGAGGATATGCCAATGAACAAGAGTTGATTGTCATGGGACATGTTTTCAAACCTACCCAAAAAAACGATTACGATTTTCAGGATAAAAATTTCAAAAACGCCAGTTCGGTTATTGGCATGTATCGAATGAAAACCCAAGCCAATGCGGATGTATTTTTGAATCATAACAATATTGAAATCCATACCAAGACGCTCAAAGACGGCTATTTTAAATTTTGCATTCCGCTAAAACAAGACGAATACGGCTGGATAGATTATGAAGTAAGTATTATTTATCATAATAAAAGAATTACCACCAAAGAAAGTTACATCAGACCGCAAGTGGACAACCTGGGAATTATATCCGACATTGACGACACTTTTATTATTTCGTATACCCTAAATCCATTCAAGAAAATATTTCATCTTTTGTTTAAAAATGTAAATTCAAGAAAAATTTTTGAAGATGTAGTTCCGCATTTCCAAGCTTTGAGTGTAGCCGGAAGAGCACATAAAGGTGAACTAAATGCTTTTTTCTATGTCTCCAGTAGCGAATGGAACCTGTATCGTTTTATCGTGAAATTTGCTGAAATCCATCAATTGCCCAAAGCGGTTCTTTTATTGAAAGACATTAAAACGAGTTTAACTAACTTTTTTTGGACTGGAAGAGGTGGTCACAATCATAAATTTGAAAAAATAAAACACATCTTAGAATTTTATCCCAATCTGAAATACGTTTTAATAGGAGATGACTCCCAACACGATCCATATTTATATGAGGCAATCAGTAAGATTTTCCCATTAACGGTAAAAGCGGTTTACGTTAGGCAAACCGGGAAAGACAAAAAAACAAACGTGGAGAAAGTATTGGAAAATCTCGAATCATTATCCGTTTCTGTCTGCTATTTTAAAAATAGCGCCGAAGCCATAGCACATTCCAAAAAAATAGGCTTAATTGATTAGAAGATTCCAATCGATTAAGCCTGTTTAAAAAGGAAACTGAAATAATTACAAATTATCTATTTCTTCCTGAACAATTTCCCAATCCAACAGTAATTGGTCTAAATCTTCTTTTTTCTTATTATACGCCTTGAAAAAAGCAGCATCCTCAATATGTTTATCATAATTTGAGGTTAGCATTTTGTCGTCGTTTTGAATGTCTTTTTCCAATTGTTTGATTTGACTTTCAATTTTACTCAACTTATTCTGCAGCGCTTTATTTTTTTTCTGGTCTTCATAAGACGCTTTGTTGCTTTCTTTGGGAGCCGCAGCTTTTTGGGCATCTTTTTTCTCCACCTCACGCATATTTTCCAGATTGCGTTGTTCCAGGAAATAGTTGATGTCCCCCAAATATTCTTTTATTTTTTGATCTTTGAATTCATACACAATATTCGACATACCCTGAAGAAAATCCCTGTCATGCGAAACTAATAACAAGGTACCTCCAAATTTTTGTAATGCCGCTTTCAATACATTTTTAGATTTGATATCCAAGTGGTTGGTAGGCTCATCCATCAACAACACATTGATGGGTTGCAACAACAATTTACAAAGCGCCAGACGGTTTCTCTCCCCTCCAGAAAGCACTTTTACCTTTTTCTCTACATCATCCCCTCGAAACAGGAAAGAACCCAACATATCGCGCACTTTCATTCGGTTGGTATCCATAGCTGCATCCTCCATGGTTTGCAACAGGGTAATTTCGCCATCCAAATATTCCGCCTGATTTTGAGCAAAATATCCCAACTGAACATTATGGCCTAATTTGATGGTTCCTTGGTATTCAAATTCATTGACAACGGCTTTGATAAAAGTAGATTTCCCCTGTCCGTTTTGCCCAACAAAAGCAATTTTGCTTCCGCGTTCCACTAATAAATTAATATCTTTTAGAATTGTTTTGTCTCCGTAACTTTTGGTTACATTTTCAGCTTCTACCACTACCCTCCCCGGTTCTTTTGAAACGGGAAACGAAATATTCATTACCGAATTATCATCTTCATCCACTTCGATACGCTCTACTTTATCCAATTTCTTAATCAAGGATTGCGCCATCGATGCTTTAGAAGCTTTAGCGCGGAACTTCTCGATTAACTTTTCGGTTTCCTCAATTTTTTTTGCTTGGTTCTTTTGAGTTGCTAATTGCTTTTCACGAATTTCATGTCTCAATTCTAAATACTGTGAATAGGGTTTATTGAAATCGTAGGCTTTACCTAGAGATATTTCTATAGTTCTGTTGGTCACATTATCCAAAAACATTTTATCGTGAGAAACAATTACTACCACTCCCGGAAAGTTACGCAAGAATCCTTCTAACCAAATAATACTTTCAATATCCAAATGGTTCGTAGGCTCATCAAGCAATAAGATATCATTCGATTGTAACAATAGTTTAGCTAATTCGATACGCATTCTCCATCCTCCGGAAAACGTTTCCGTTTGATTATTGAACACTTCTCTTTTGAAACCAAGACCCAATAAGATTTTCTCAGTATCTCCCACATAATTATACCCGCCTAATAATTCAAAACGATGGGTGTAATCAGAAAGATCTTCGATAATCTGGCCGTATTCCTCGCTTTCATAATCTGTTCTGGTCACCAGTTGATGATTGATTTCTTCTAATTTTTTCTCAACAATCTTAATTTCGGTAAAAGCTTCATAGGCTTCTTCCAAAACGGTTCTTCCCTGTTCAAAATCGATATCCTGTCTCAGGAATCCCATTCGGATTTCTTTTTCCTGGGCAATACTTCCTGAATCCGGAGCAAAATCTCTGGCCAATATTTTAAGCATGGTCGATTTTCCTGCACCATTTTTTCCAACAAGACCTACACGGTCTCCTGCACCCAAACGAAAAGTTACTTCTTCAAATAAATAAGAGCCTCCGAACGATACGGATAAATTGTGTATATTTAGCATAATTTGTGACTAATGTTACATTGGTACTCCTGTAAAATTGTACCTTTGTTTAAAATTTTTGCAAATGTTAAAAAAAGGATCGAAACTAAATAGTATTTTAACAGGAAGTTGTCCTAAATGTCAGAATGAGAGTATGTATTTGGATAAAAATCCATTACATTTAAAGAATGTCTTGAAAATGAACGAGCATTGCAGCCATTGTGGACTAAAATATCAAATTGAACCTTCCTTTTTTTATGGAGCCATGTATGTGAGTTACGGACTTAATGTCGCCGTAGGAATTGCAGCTTTTATAGTATCCTATCTCATTTTTCATTCTTCTCTAAAAGTAGCTTTTATAGCTATAATAGCTTCCTTAATTGTTTTGTTTCCGTTTGTTTTGCGTTGGTCCAGAAACATATACATCAATATGTTTATTTCCTATGATCCTAAATTCAATAAAAAATAACGCTATTAATATCCTTTTTTGTAGTATCTTTTAATATCCATTTCTGGGTCTAATGGAATTTGGTATTCGATATTATCAAACAAAGCTTTAGCCATTGCAGGACCAAGCATAACACCACGTGTACCCAATCCGTTAAGAATATGAATCGAAGAATAATCGGAATGCGTTCCCACTAAAGGTCTTCGATCTCTAACCGTTGGGCGAACTCCTGCAAAATGCTCCACAATTTCAAAGTCACAACTGATAATCTCCCGTATTCTTTCAATCAATTCCTGTTTACCTTCTTCCGTAGGCAAATCAGTTTTATCTTTCCAGTTATAGGTTGCTCCCACTTTAAACAAATCGTTACCCAAAGGCAATATAAAAACACTGGTATTGATAATGACATCCAAATCCAGTTGTGGTGCTTTAATGACAAACAATTCCCCTTTGGTACCATCCAGAGGCAATTGATTAAAATAAGGATTGGCATGAATTCCAAAACCTTCGGCGAAAACTATGTTTTTAGCTTCAATATTTTTATACCGCACTCCCTCATTGAAAATCTCCAGCACACCATAATCAAATGTTTCTTCTCTAAACATTTTTTGCCCTATAAGATATGTCTTGTATTTTTTCAACAACAAGGCTGTATCCAAATAACCTGTGTGCAACACTTTACCGTAATTAAAAGGAGATTCAATTCCTGGATATTTTTTAGTAACCAAATCGGTTGATAAAAAGGGAGCTAATGATGCTTTATCTGAAGCGGCAAACCAATTGTTTTGCTCCTCAATGGAAAAAAATTTTCTCAGAATCGGAATTTTAAAATCAATCTGACATTCTAATTTGGCTTCCAAGTTGGCATAAAATGGCATCATTAAATCAATTTGTTCTTTGGCTTTCCAAACTTCACTAAAACGCTTTAAAATTACCGGATTGTATAGTCCTCCGGCAATCTTAGAAGAATTTTGAGAATTATTATCCAAAACAAAAATCGACTTATTGCTTTGCAGGGCGATTTCAGAAAATGAAATGCCTGCCAAACCAGAACCTACAATTAAATAATCAATCATCAATACATATTTTAAGCAAAAATAAACAAAAGAAACTGTCTTAAAAAACAAAGACTCTCACCAATATAGTGAGAGTCTTTGTTTGTTTTATGAAATGGAAATTAATAATTCCACATGTCTTCTTCGAAATTACGGATTTTCTCTTTCACTCTATCCGATTCAATCAATTGATTTAAGGCATTATCTTTCATGTATTCTTCAATAGCTCTATCACCGTAAACATTTTCTTCTTTATAAATAACACTATTAAAATGTCTGGAATTTAATATTTGATCGAATGAAATGGGCATGGCTGAGTTTTTATCGTTGAATGCTTTTGCTTCATGCAAAACTTCTCTGGCCGATGGAAAAAAGATCCAGAACAATTCAATATAATCTTTCTCATCACTGTTCATCGTATATACATCAGGGGTAACCGGACAAATACCTAACAAACGATATTTCAATTCACTTTGGCGTTTATCAAAATACCAATAGCCTTTAATTTTGTATTGAGTAACATCTTGAGCTGTTAAGTCTGATTTCAAAATATACTCCGGAGAAATTGCTGATCCAGCATTTATTTGCTCTCTACCTGCGTCTGTTGTATCAATACGGGTTAAAGAAGCTTGAATATCTTTTAGGGATTTTTTAGTATTAAAATAACTATCCGTGTAAACATCAGTGATCTTACCGTTTCTTAATGCTTTAGTCAAAACATCATATAAAGAACGTCTGTCAGAACCAATATTTGAAGTATCAATAGGGAAATATAACGGAAAATTAATTTTTTCACTTAAATCTATAATTTCCCAAGTCATTTTACCCATCAAAACATCTCTGTCATGAACATAACCATAAGCTAATGGCTTATCATTATCTGAATTGAGTTGAGCCGGAGACTTCTGTCCAATTTGCTCAGGTGTTTTTGCATTAAGCAAATTAGATTGCGCAAAAGAGGCAACACCAGCGGTAATAGAAAGAATAACTATTAAAAAATTTCTCATATTCATCACGTTATCAGTATAAGATTTGAAGTAGATTTACAAACAACTTACTTATTATTGTATTTCAAAAATAACAGGAGCAGTTCTTGGCAACATATAATTACCCGCTCCCACAAGCTTAGTTTTAATTTCAGAAATGGTCACTTGATCGCCTCTTCCTGCTTTAGAAAGCACCGATTTACATTGTGCATTTAATTTGTTTCCCTGAACAACCACTGTAGGCTGACCGGTTACTTTCAAATTGAATCCTACAACATTCAATCCCACTTCAAAATCAAAATCTTCTAATTTAGCACCAATCGTCGCAATCTCTAAATTAGATTTAGGTCCTTTTACCACACCGGTTTCTCCTCTGATGGTTCCTGTTGGACCAGGGATACCTTTAATTCTAAATGTCTTTTTATCTGAAACCTTATCCCCATTTGGTAAAGTTCCTGTCACATTAATAACCACCTCATTACCGGCACCCGGACTCATATTAAACTTCCCTCCTCCGGCAGAACTTAATCCTGGAGCTGATGCTGTTACTTTATCGGCAGTGATACCTGCGAAAGATATTGTCATTGGGTTAACAACACCTCTGTACACTACATTCATTTTATCAGCTGAGATAGTAGCTGATTTTGGTCTTGCCACAACAACATATGAACCTTTGATAGGCAATGCTATTGTTTTTCCGTTTTCTTCAAAATTAAAAGAACCTGATATAGCATGTTCCCCAATATTACCCGCACCAAAAGAAAATTTGGCCTGACCTGCTTCTGCTCTTACATTTGAACCGTTTACAATAACCGATTTGGCTTGTAAAGAAGGATCAAATTTTCCTAATATAATTTTACCTGTAACCGCTTCTCCTTGAAAGAAAACCGATTTATCTGCCACTACAATTGGCTGATAAGCTGTTAAGGAAGCTGCGGCAACTAAATCAGTCTGGAACATCCCACTCATGATATCGCTTTCGGTAGTCTTAATATCAGCCTGTAATTGAGATAATTTAGTAATGGTCGCAATTAACGGATATCCGTGGTAATTGTATTCCATCCAAGGCAATTTAGCTCCAGCTTTTTCCGAATAAACAGGATTTGTAGCAAATCTAGACTCTATTTTTTTCATTTCAGACTCCGCAATAGAACTACCTCCAATAGCTTTAATTTGTTCCGGATAATTATGAATTCTGTCTAAAAATTCTTGTCCTTTTTTAGAAAGTTTTTCTCCATTAAAAAATAATCGGTCAATCAAATCACCTTTATCCATTTGCTCATATGGCAAATTTCCTGCTTTATCTCTTTCAAATTTCTGGGTAACAGTTGTCTTAATTTCTTCTAAATAGTCATTAAACTCTTTAGATAAAGCTCTGATTTTTTCAACTTTAACTTTTTTATCTCCAAACTGACCCGGTTGATCTACTGCTTTTTGAGCTAATTGCTCAAAAGAAGATTGATTTCGGGTATCTGTAATCGTATTAGATTCAATTATTTTAGTATTTAAAATTCCAAAAGCTGACAATACTTCTTTTGACATATTTAAAGCTAACATAGCGATAAAAATTAAATACATCAGATTGATCATCTTCTGCCTAGGGGTTAGTTTTCCTCCTGCCATATTTTCTAATTATTAATTAGTAGTTCTTTTTATAGTTAGAAGTAAATTACCCTTTAGTATGCATTGCACTTAACATTCCGCCATAAACATTATTCAAAGAAGATAAGTTTGAAGTCAATGACTGCATTTGCTCTTTTAATTTTAAATTATTTTCTGCTACTTCTTCATTTATTTGAGCGTTTCTGGTAGCACTTTGTAATTGTATTTTATACAAACTGTTCAACGATTCCATTTGGGCAGCTGCCATAGTTAATTCTTCACTGTATTTTTTCTGAGAAGCAATAGAATCTACGGTTGGAGCAATTCCTTTTGCAGCCGATTCGAAATTTTTAATACTGTTTCCTAAACTAGCCATTAATTCTCCATCAATTTTAGCATCTTTAAGCAATGTATCCAATTTTTGAGACAATAATCCTTGTGCTTCCGATGGTGTTTCTACTTTAGCTGCCTTTTTTCTTGGTTCTCCATTAGCCAATTCAGGATAAACTAACGTCCAATCCAATTCGTTTTCTACCGGCTCAAAAGCAGAAAGTGCAAAAATACCTGCCTCAACAACCAAACCGATTGTAAGCATTAAATTACCGGTGATAAAACCTAATTCTAAGTGTGTAATTTTAAATAATGCTCCAATGATTACTACTGCAGCTCCCATTCCGTAAGCAAAATTCATTGCTTTTTTACTTAATATTGCCATGATTTCTTGTTTTTGTGTTAATTTATGATATAATAGATTTAGGGTTTATTAACTATTTATTTTTTCAATTTACCGCTTCCGTTTCCTGTATTTTGAACCCCCATATAATCCTGAACAGTTCTAAAACCAATATAACTTCTTGCTGAATCAGCATATTCATAGTCTCTTGTACTTACTTGCAAGAAATAAGCAACATCTTTCCAAGAACCGCCACGCACTACTTTACGCTTATTTGTACCGTCCTGTACATTTGGATTCATCGTAGAAACATATTCATAGGCATTCGGATCATATGATGAATCAGTCCATTCAGAAACATTTCCTGCCATATTATATAAATTATAACCATTAGGCTCATACGATTTTGCTTCTACTGTATACAAAGCCTGATCAGCAGCATAATCCCCACGACTAGGCTTGAAATTAGCCAAAAAACAACCTCTGTCACTTTTCGTATAAGGACCTCCCCATGGATAAGTAGCAGACTCCAAACCTCCTCTTGCAGAATATTCCCACTCTGCCTCTGTAGGCAATCTAAATGAATTGATTAAATCACGTCCTTTTTTCTTAGACTTAATATAAGTATTTTTATTCAACGTTCTCCATGCACAAAAAGCTTTTGCCTGCGTCCATTTCACCCCTACAACCGGATAATCCCCGTAAGCTTTATGCCAAAAATAATCGTTATGCATAGGTTCATTATACGAATACGCAAAATCCTTGATCCAAACGGTAGTATCCGGATAAACCTTAACTTCTTCCGTTTTTATAAAATCTTTTCTTTTACCCACTTTAGCTTTGGCTGCAGCCTGAATATCCATCCAAGAATAACGGAATTTTAACTTGTCAACATCAATAGTCCTTAAACCATTGTAGGAAGCCTCCTGAGGTAAATACATCGAATCCATTACTTCAACATAATACTCATCCGGATACAATTTAGGATCCTTAATCAACTTTACATTCCTGTTTAACTTTCTGCCAGCATACGGATCCTTATCAGTCCCCACACTATAATAGTTATCATACATGTATTTATCATAGGCAGTCATTTTCTCAGGATCGGTATCATTAAAAGCAAAATCCCCAATACTTCCGGCATTTTTTCCTTTTCCTTTAGAATCACCGGCCTTAATACCACTCTCATCAGCAAGAATTGCCAACCTCATCCTCATTGTTGAATCTTTTACCCATTCAACAAATTGACGGTACTCACTATTGGTAATTTCCGTTTCATCCATATAAAACGAACGAACCGTAACTGTTTTGGTTTGAGCATCTCCAACACCAGCTATATCATCATCAGATTTACCCATGATAAAAGCTCCTCCTGGAACTAAAGTCATCCCATACGGTTTTTCCGGATGCCATTTTGCACCGTTAACTCCGATTAATTCACCTTTATCACCTGTTTTACCACAGCCAATTAATAGCGTTAAAATTGCCATAAATGCAATGAACTTCTTCATATAAATTCGGGTTAGATATTCATTATTCTTTTAAGTCTGTAAACCTATTTATTATTTATTAATAAAACAATATTTTTAATATCATTTTAATTAATGCCTCAAAAATAAAATTAAATAAATTATAAAAAAAATATATTACCGACAAAATGCTCAAAATTATCGACAAAAAACATAAAAAAATTAAATTTAAAATTATTTGTAGTACTATTATACTAAAATTACGAACTACTTAAAAACACTATTCTACCAGCCAAACAGAATTTTTAAAACAAATAAATTATAAAATATTCTTACGCAAGGCTTTCCACCATCTTTCGGGTAATTCTTGATTACACGCCCCCAAATACTCCTCGTATGAACAAGGTAATAACGTATTTCTTTTTAATTTATTATTCCCATTTGAGATAAATGGAATTTCTATCCACCACCTTTCCGTCTTATCGCTTTTATAGAAAACAAGTACCTCATCTTCTATCGGAACTATGTATTTCAAATAATTTTCCCTGCTTCCAAAAGGATATTCATTGGAACGATAATGAAATCCCTCAATAAAATACCAAATTATCTGCGCTGCCAAAACCGATTCCTGAACTGAATTGTTATGATTAAACAAGCCAAATAGCGATACTTTGTCACTGATACCGGCGTATCTTGCCAAAGAACAAATTTCTTTTCCGTTGAATCCATTTGGCATAAAACGGACAAAATTCCCAGAATCGGAAGATTTTACCGAATTCAAATCCAGACTTACAAAATCTGCATCTCTAAAAACAGGTTCAGCCAAAGTAATCGTATTAGAAATCTCCCCTAATCTATAGGCATCAAAAAATAATTTTTCTATTAGATCAATTTCTTCCTGGGAATTATAATAGGTTTGATAGCCAATGTTACAATAATTGAACAGATTATTAGGCTCATCCATGACAATTTTTGTCAAATAAGACGATTCCGAAAGAGTTTCATCATCTTTCCCAAAGTCAAATTTACTGTCAATAGAAACAAGATTGACCATCTGCTCCAAATCATCGTACGCCCGATAAAGCGAATAGGTTAAATCCTGTGAACCACCAATAACAACCGGAATAACTCTTTTCTTAATAAGACCAGAAACCACTTTATTCAAAGCAAAATAAGTATCCGCAATTGAATTTCCCGGAAGAATATCCCCAAGATCCGCGATAGAAGCATCCCAATTTCCAGGAAACATATTATAGAATTCTTTTCGAATAGGAGACAAATCAACAGCGGTTGTTGCATTTCTATCTCCTCTATTTTCTAAAACACCAATTATAGCAATATTTACCTTATCTAAGTCCGGAAACTGATCCTTAGTATGAAAAACAATTTTACTCCCTAATTGCTGGGAAGTAAATCCATTAATAGTTTGAAAAATTTCAATATCTAAAGGCTTCAGAAAATCAAATTCCATTTCTTTTTCTTTTTTTCCACTTTACCATCCACCCCAATGGAGCGACAGGAACAACTGGAATTTAGTGTTTTTATTTCTTTTTTGCGGTTGGTTTTTTAGCAGCAGCTTTCTTCGCCGGCGCTTTTTTGGCCGGGGTCTTTTGCGCAATCATTTCTTGAACTTGCGCCAAAGTCAATTGCGTTGCATCAACCTCTTTACCCAGTTCAATTTTAATTTTCCCTTTGGTAATCACAGAGCGTCCCCAACGGGCTTTTTCAACCAAAATACCTTCTCCCTCCCAGTTATGCAGTACTTTATCAATATTCTTCTGCAATTTATCTTCAATCAATGCCTCAATATCTGATTGGGACAAATTATCAAAATTATATTTCTTACTCACATTGATAAAAAGACCGTTCCATTTGATAAACGGACCAAAACGCCCCACTCCTTTTTGAACACCTTCTCCTTTATAAACAGCAATTGGCGCATCTGCCAATGCTTTTTCATCAATCAATTCCTGCGCTCTTTCTACATCAACATCTAACGGATTTTCCCCTTTTGGCAATGAAATAAAAACACTTCCATGACGAACATAAGGACCGAAACGTCCATTATTTACTTCTACTTCTTCCCCTTTATATTCCCCTAAACTCTTTGGCAGCAAGAACAGATTGAGCGCTTCTTCTAAAGTAATATTCCCTATATTTTGTTCGGTCATCAAACTGGCAAATTTTTTCTCTTCATCATCTGCTTCTCCAATTTGCGCCATTGGGCCAAATTTCCCCAAACGAACTGAAACCTGTTTACCGGTTTTAGGATCAATCCCTAAAATCCGTTCTCCGCTTTCTCTGTCAGCATTCACTTCTACATCTTTCACCGTTGGATGAAATTTATTGTAAAACTCATGCATCATGGTAGCCCATTCTATATTTCCTTCCGCTATTTCGTCAAAATCCTGTTCTACTTTAGCCGTAAAATTATAATCTAATATATTCCCGAAATTCTTCACCAAAAAGTCCGTAACAATGGTTCCAATATCCGTAGGAACCAATTTCCCTTTATCCGAACCTGTATTTTCTTTCAATAGTTTTTCACCCACTTTATTTGATTGCAAAGTCAATTGGGTATAATTGCGTTCCTGACCTTCAAGCGTTCCTTTCTCTACATAATTTCTATTGATAATAGTAGAAATCGTCGGCGCATATGTTGACGGACGACCAATCCCCAACTCCTCCAATTTCTTCACCAAAGAAGCTTCTGTATAACGGGCTGGCGGTCTTGAATAACGTTCAGTTGCCGTAATATAATTGTTGCCTAATTTTTCATTGACTTTCATGGCTGGCAACATACCTTCCTGTTCTTCTTCATCGTCATCATGACCTTCTAAATACACTTTCAGGAAACCTTCAAAAAGCAATACTTCTCCAGATGCTGCAAACAACTCTTCATGATTATTCGCCTGAATTTTAACATTGGTACGTTCCAATTTAGCATCGCTCATTTGTGAAGCCAAGGTTCTTTTCCAAATCAAATCATACAAACGAGCCTGATCTCTATCGATATTTACAGTATGACGCGACATATCAGTCGGACGGATGGCCTCGTGAGCTTCTTGCGCTCCTTTACTCTTATTCGCAAAGGTTCTCGGATTGGAAAATTCCTTACCATAGGATTTGATAATTTCTGCCTGAGCAGCATCCATCGCTTCTTTAGACAAATTCACACTATCCGTTCTCATATAGGTAATCAATCCCGCCTCATACAAACGCTGTGCTAATTGCATGGTAATTCCAACCGGTAAATATAATTTACGGGCCGCTTCCTGTTGCAAGGTCGAAGTGGTAAAAGGTGCCGTTGGTGATTTTTTAGTCGGTTTAGTTTCTAAATCGGCCACCTTATAAATAGAGCCAATATTTTTATTTAAAAAATCTTCGGCTTCTTTTTTTGTATTGAAATTTTTGGGCAGTTTTGCTTTGAAAGACTTTCCGGCCTCATTGGTAAATTCGGCCACCACAGAATAAGTAGCCAACGCATTAAAGTTTTGAATCTCACGTTCTCTTTCGACAATCAAACGAACAGAAACCGACTGCACACGTCCAGCCGACAATCCTCCTTTAATTTTTCTCCACAAAACCGGCGATAATTCATATCCTACCAAACGGTCTAAAACACGACGTGCCTGTTGTGCATTGACCAAATTATAATCAATTTCACGTGGATTATCAATTGCTTTTAAAATAGCATTTTTGGTAATCTCATGAAAAACAATACGTTTTGTTTTTTTACTATCTAATTTTAACTCCTCTGCTAAGTGCCATGAAATTGCCTCTCCCTCACGGTCCTCATCGCTTGCTAACCAAACCATTTCGGCATTTTTGGCTAAAGTTTTCAGCTTGCTCACCAAAGCCTTTTTATCGGCAGAAACTTCGTATTTGGGCTTAAAATCATTCTCTACATCTACTCCTATTTCCTTAGATGGCAAGTCGGCAATATGCCCGTAACTTGATTCTACTTGAAAATCGCCCCCTAGAAATTTCTCGATTGTTTTCGCCTTTGCAGGTGACTCCACTATAACTAAATTCTTTGCCATTGCTCTATTTTTCTAGGACAAAAGTAGAAGATTTTTTTAAATATCGAGATTTTTAAAATTTTTTTCAATTAAATCAAAATGCCAACCCAAAATTCTAAACCCGATTACTTCAACATAAAACAATTAATTAACCAACCGAAAATAATTCCCTATTCAGTAATTTATTCGATAAGAAAAACCGAAAAATAATTTCAACATTGAAAACCCAAAACAATGTTAATTCTTAATCTGACATCTTGTCATATTCATTCAAATAATTGTAACTTTGCATTCTCACTAAAATACACTTTTAAAAAGTGACTATGGAAAAGATAATTGAAGAAAACAAACAAGGCGAAAGTCTTGTCCTTGAAAACAAGCCTGAGAATACCAAAAAACTTTTTATAGAAAGTTACGGATGTGCGATGAACTTTTCAGACAGTGAAATCGTAGCTTCCATTTTATCTGAAAATGGTTTCAACACCACTCAAACACTGGAAGAAGCCGATTTGGTTTTGGTCAACACCTGTTCGATTCGAGATAAAGCAGAACAAACGATTCGCAAACGTTTAGAAAAATACAATGCCGTAAAACGCATCAACCCCAAAATGAAAGTAGGCGTTTTAGGCTGTATGGCCGAACGATTGAAAAGCCAGTTTTTGGAAGAAGAAAAAATTGTAGACCTTGTTGTGGGACCTGATGCCTATAAAGATTTACCTAATTTATTGAATGAGGTCGAAGAAGGACGTGACGCCATTAATGTCATCTTATCTAAGGACGAAACCTATGGCGACATTTCCCCTGTTCGACTAATGAGCAACGGAATTACTGCTTTGGTTTCTATTACCCGTGGTTGCGACAATATGTGTACGTTTTGCGTAGTGCCTTTCACCAGAGGACGCGAACGCAGCCGGGAACCACAAAGCATCATGTCCGAAATTCAGGATTTATGGGACAAGGGTTTCAAGGAGATTACCCTTTTAGGCCAAAATGTAGACAGTTATTTATGGTACGGTGGCGGTTTGAAAAAAGATTTTGAAAATGCCTCTGAAATGCAGAAAGCGACTGCGGTAAATTTTGACCAATTGCTGGAAATGGTGGCGGTAAGTTTTCCAAAAATGAGAATCCGCTTTTCTACGTCAAACCCTCAAGATATGCACGAAAGCGTTTTACATATTATTGCCAAATACCCAAACATCTGTAAACACATCCATTTACCGGTGCAATCCGGCAGTAACCGAATTCTAAAGGAGATGAATCGTCTGCATACCCGTGAAGAATACATGACTTTGATTGACAAAATCAGAAGTATTATTCCAAATAGTTCTATTTCACAGGATATGATTTCGGGATTCCCAACAGAAACCGAAGAAGACCATCAAGACACTTTGAGTTTAATGGAATATGTAAAATACAATTTTGGATATATGTATTCGTATTCAGAACGCCCGGGAACTTTGGCAGGAAGAAAAATGGAAGATGATGTTACCGAAGCAACCAAAGCCAGAAGACTACAAGAGATTGTAGACTTACAACAAAAACACGCTTGGCTACGTTCAGAAGAATTTATTGGTCAAACGGTTGAAGTTTTAGTAGAAAAGGTTTCTAAAAAATCTACGGAAGAATTTTCAGGAAGAAATTCCCAAAGTATCACCGTGGTTTTCCCAAAAGAAAATTACAAAATTGGAGATTTCGTAAACGTAAAAATTACAAGTTGCACCAGCGGCACCTTAAAAGGAGAAGCGGTTGGTTATTCTGAAATGAATTAGTTTTTTTACCGCAAATTTCACAAATTTCCACAAATTAATAATTTATGGTTGATCCAAATGAATATTAATACAAGAAAGAATTTTCTATAGAATACAAAGGAATTATTTTACCTCATAAATTTTATGCCGATTTTATAGTTTACGATGACATAATATTAGAGGTAAAATCAGTAAAAGAAATCAGTAATAATCATCTTGCACAAATATTAAATTACATGAAACTAGCAGATACCCCAATTGGGATAATTGCAAACTTTCAAAACAAATCATTAATACACAAACGACTGATAAATTCATAAAATGAATTTACGCCAATTTGTGTAATTTGTGGTTAATTAAAAAGAATAAAATGACAAAAAAACAAATACTAATAGCTCTACTTACTTTTATCATTGGATTTGGAACTACATTCTATATTATTAGAACCAATTTCCCAAAACATAAAGTAGAAAAAACAGCATCTGTAAAAGACACTTTAACCAAAACAGACCACTAATACATTAGAAATAAAAAAGAGTTTAAAAAAAGTTTAGAGATTTAAAGTTCACTTAGCGACTTGAAACCATAAACAAAGAAAACTTTAAACAAGAAAGACAATGGAATCAGTTCAATCAATAAAACAACGATTTGAGATTATAGGGAATGACCCGAAGCTGAATCGTGCGATAGAGAAAGCCATTCAGGTTGCCCCTACAGACATTACCGTTTTGGTAGTTGGAGAAAGTGGTGTGGGTAAAGAAAGTATTCCAAAAATCATCCATTCGCTTTCCCACCGCAAACACGGGAAATACATAGCTGTAAACTGTGGTGCCATCCCCGAAGGAACTATCGACAGCGAATTATTCGGACATGAAAAAGGCGCTTTTACAGGAGCCACCAGCACCCGTGAAGGGTATTTTGAAGTGGCTGACGGCGGAACCATATTTTTGGATGAAGTGGGTGAACTCCCTCTGACTACTCAAGTACGTTTGCTTCGTGTTCTGGAAAATGGCGAATTCATAAAAGTAGGTTCTTCACAAGTACAAAAAACAGATGTCCGTATTGTGGCTGCCACCAATGTGAATTTATTTGATGCGATCGAAAAAGGAAAATTCAGGGAAGATTTATACTATCGTTTGAGTACGGTAGACATTGCCTTACCTCCATTACGGGACCGAAAAGATGATATTCATTTACTGTTCCGGAAATTTGCTTCTGATTTTGCCCATAAATACAAAATGCCTCCTTTGAAATTAGACGAAGGCGCAGTACAGGTATTACAAAAATTCAGATGGAGCGGAAATATCCGTCAGTTGCGAAATGTAGCCGAGCAAATTTCAGTTCTCGAAACCAATCGTGATATCAACGCAGCCACTTTACAATCGTATTTACCGGCTGAAGGAAGTAATTTACCTTCGGTCATTAAAAAAGAAAAATCAGAGAGTGATTTCAGTACCGAAAGAGACATCTTATACAAAGTACTTTTCGACATGAAAAGCGATTTGAATGATTTGAAAAAACTCACCTTAGAATTAATGAAAAACGGCACTTCCAAAGTGCAAGATATCAATCCGAATTTAATTCAAAAAATATATGGTTCTCAGGAAAATGATAGCGAAATTGATTTCGAAGAAGAACCAAGAACAGCGATAATCACTACTCCTACAAAAGAAGAACAATATCAGGATAACAATGAAAATTATCTTTTTGCCGAAACCATCGAGGAAGAGGAAGTCTTGCGCTTAGAGCAGAAAGAGATTGAAATGATCAAAAAATCATTAGAGAAAAACAAAGGAAAGCGAAAAGCTGCCGCCGATGAATTGGGTATTTCCGAAAGAACTTTGTATCGAAAAATAAAGCAATTCGATTTGTAATTTTACCATAAAAACATAAAGTCACGAATGGTTTGTTGGAAAATGAATATATTTGACCCAAGCGTTAACGAACTGGCGAAGGAATTTTTTAAATATAAAATGAAACACATAAAACTTATTCTACTTTCAATAATTGCATTGAGCATCAATGGCTGCTCTATCTACAACTTTACCGGAACAGGAAAAATTGACGCTAAAACATTTCAAGTTAATTTTTTTCAAAATAATGCCGATTTAGTAGAACCCGGAATCGACCGTAGATTTACCCTGGAACTTCAAGATTTAATTCAGAACCAGACCAATCTGAATCTAGTAAAAACTGGCGGGGATTTAACCTATGAAGGAGAAATTGTTGATTACCGGATCAGTCCGATGACCGCAACTGCCGACCAGCAGGCCGCTCAAAACCGATTAAAAATCAGGATAAATGTACGTTTTACCAATAAGAATAAAGAAGCCGATAATTTTGAGAAACCATTTGAGTTTTACTATGATTATCCCGCAACACAACAACTAACCGGCTCAACATTGAACAATGCTTTGAAAGAAATATTCGAAAGGATTACACAAGACATATTCAACGAATCATTAGCCAAATGGTAAAACAGTAAATTCGGTTAATCGAAAACAAACGAATAAACCAACAACCTTTTATGAACGTAACGGATTATACTTATTTAATAAACAAACCCGACAGCATAACAGAGAAGCAAACCGAAGCTCTGGAAAAAGTACTGGATGAGTTTCCTTATTTCCAAAGCGCAAGAGCTTTACGGCTAAAAGGATTATACAATCAAAGTAGTTTTAAATACAATACCGCTTTAAAAGTTACGGCAGCCTATACAACAGATCGAACGGTTTTATTCGACTTTATTACCTCTAAATCTTTTACAGCCATACAAAAAGACTTATTTGATAAAAAAAATAGTGCTCTTCACGACATAACAGTCATTGACATTGAGCATGTAAAGCATCAGGAAACCAAACAGGAAGAAACTAAAACAACTAAGCTAGAGCAATCTATAATTACTTTAATAAAAGAAGCCACTCCGGTTGAAACGAACACCGAATCAACCACAATTGAAGAAAAATTAGCTATTGGGAAACCGATCGATTTCTCTATAAACGAAAAACATTCTTTCCAGGAATGGCTTCAACTATCGAGAATACAACCGATACAAAGAAATTCAGACACATCAAAAGAATTAGAAATAGAAACGATACCTTTAAATGAAGAGCAAAAGAAAAAAGCAGCCTTGATTGATAAATTTATCGAAAACAGTCCCAAAATTTCACCTATAAAACCGGGATCTCCTACGATTCATATCGACATCAATAAAGATGATAATTCTTATTTAATGACCGAAACATTGGCCAAAGTCTATTTAGAACAAAAAAAGTATCAAAAAGCAATTCAAGCATATGAAATATTAATTTTGAAATATCCAGAAAAAAGTAGTTTCTTTGCAGACCGCATATCGGATATTAAGATTTTACAACAAAATAACAATAATTAAACAATGAGCACATTTTCAATTTTTTTAGTTTTAATCACAATAGTTTGCTTCCTATTGATCGTAGTAATAATGGTTCAAAATCCAAAAGGTGGAGGATTATCCTCTTCTGTAGGTGGTTCTCAAATGCTAGGTGGAGTACAAAAAACAACTGACTTTTTAGATAAAAGCACTTGGACTTTGGCCACTATCTTAATTGCATTAATATTATTATCCAGTTTAAGTTTCACAGGAACATTAAGCGATACTGATTCTAAAATCATTGACAACACTGAAGCTGGCGCACCTGCTGCTCCAGTTCAAAACACACCTGCTCCGGTAAATCCAGCAAAATAATCACATCCTAAATATATTAAAATGCCAGCCTGTCAAAGCTGGCATTTTTTATAAGAAAAAATGTCAGTTTCAGTAGGCTGGCACAATTTCTGAAATGCAAAAAGCATTCATATAAAATAACAATAAAAAAATAAAATCATGGCATTAAACATTAAACCACTTTCTGATCGTGTTCTTATCGAACCAGTAGCTGCAGAAACTAAAACAGCATCAGGAATTTTCATTCCGGACACTGCTAAAGAAAAACCACAAAAAGGAACTGTAGTTGCAGTAGGAAACGGAACCAAAGAACATACAATGACTGTAAAAATTGGGGATTCTGTTCTTTATGGAAAATACGCAGGTACCGAATTAAAATTAGAAGGTAAAGATTACCTGATAATGAGAGAAGATGATATTCTTGCAATTATCTAATCAGTATTCAGAATTGAGTACAAAGTAGTAAGACACTTAAGCTTTAAAAACAAAAATATTTACTAACAAATTCTATCCCGGCTTCCGTTAGAGAAGATTGGGGTGAAGAAAATAAAATAAAAATGGCAAAAGATATAAAATTTGATATTGAAGCACGTGACGGACTAAAACGTGGAGTAGACGCATTAGCCAATGCTGTAAAAGTTACTTTAGGACCAAAAGGTCGTAATGTAATCATTGGAAAATCTTTCGGAGGACCAAATGTTACCAAAGATGGTGTTACTGTAGCCAAAGAAATCGAATTGAAAGACCCATTGGAAAATATGGGAGCACAAATGGTTAAAGAAGTGGCTTCTAAAACCAATGACTTAGCTGGAGACGGAACTACTACCGCTACCGTTTTAGCTCAAGCCATCGTAAAAGAAGGATTGAAAAACGTTGCCGCAGGTGCTAATCCTATGGATTTGAAACGTGGTATTGACAAAGCTGTAGAAGCTATTGTTGCTGACTTGGCAAAACAAGCAAAAGTAGTTGGAAGTGATTCTGAAAAAATCAAACAAATCGCTTCTATTTCAGCTAATAATGACGAAGTAATTGGTGAATTAATCGCTACTGCTTTCGCAAAAGTAGGAAAAGAAGGAGTGATTACTGTTGAAGAGGCCAAAGGGACCGATACTTTTGTAGATGTGGTTGAAGGAATGCAGTTTGACAGAGGATACCTTTCACCCTATTTTGTTACCAATTCAGAAAAAATGGAAGTGGAATTAGACAATCCATACATCCTTTTATACGACAAAAAAGTTTCTTCCTTAAAAGAATTGTTACCGGTTCTTGAGCCAGTGGCACAATCAGGAAAACCATTACTGATTATTGCCGAAGATGTTGACGGAGAAGCTTTATCAACATTGGTTGTAAACAAATTGCGTGGTGCCTTAAAAATTGCCGCTGTAAAAGCGCCTGGCTTTGGAGACAGAAGAAAAGCAATGCTTGAAGATATTGCTATACTTACCGGAGGAACCGTAATCTCTGAAGAAAGAGGATACACTTTAGAAAATACAACCATCGATATGTTAGGTACTTCTAAAAAAGTGACTATCGATAAAGACAATACTACAATTGTTAGCGGTGCCGGTGAAGCCGATATCATCAAAAATCGTGTAAACCAAATCAAAGGTCAAATGGAAGTTACGACTTCTGATTATGACAAAGAAAAATTACAGGAACGTTTGGCTAAATTAGCCGGAGGAGTTGCTGTTCTTTATGTTGGTGCTGCTTCTGAAGTAGAAATGAAAGAGAAAAAAGACAGAGTAGATGATGCACTTCACGCTACCCGTGCCGCTGTTGAAGAAGGAATCGTTGCCGGTGGTGGTGTTGCCTTACTAAGAGCTAAAAATGTTTTAAGCACTCTTAAAGCTGATAATGCTGACGAAGCGACAGGAATTCAAATTGTATCCCGTGCCGTTGAAGCGCCATTGAGAACCATTGTAGAAAATGCAGGTCTTGAAGGTTCTGTAGTGGTAGCCAAAGTTGCTGAAGGTTCAGGAGATTTTGGATACAATGCTAAAACAGACGAATATGTTGATATGCTAAAAGCTGGAATTATCGATCCTAAAAAAGTAACTCGTGTAGCCTTAGAAAATGCCGCTTCAGTTTCAGGAATGATCTTAACTACAGAATGCGCTTTAATTGATATTAAAGAAGATAACGCAGGTGGTGGAATGCCAATGGGCGGTGGAATGCCAGGTATGATGTAATACCAATCCAAACCATATATAAAAATCCGTTCACCAAAAGTGAGCGGATTTTTTTTGGCATAATTTATGTTGCTAAATTTGTAAATAAAAACTTAAATTCACCAAAAACTTTTTTAAATTAATAAACCAACCTAAATAATTTGATACATGAGATTCAACTTTACGATTTGTTGCTTACTAGTTTTTCTGCCATCCTTTTCTCAAACGAATACTAATCCAGAAAAAATCAAAACTACTATTGAAAATTATTTTCATTATGAAAGAGAGAATATTCATGTTCAATTTAATAAAACCACGTATCTGAACAACGAAGATATCGCCTTTAAAGGATACGTGATAAACAAAACCAAAAGTTTGCCGGATATAAACACAACCAACGTGCAATTAGTCATTTACAACGACCAGCAGAAAATAATACAGAAACAATTACTTTACACTTCTTTAGGTTGTTTTGAAGGAGGAATTCATTTAGACGAAAAATTCGCTACCGGAAAATACCATTTTCAATTTTACACCAACTGGATGAACAATTTCATTGAAGACGAATCCTTTACTCAAACAGTTGAAATCATTAATAAAAATGAACCTTATCATTTAAATTCAGATGAACCCAATTGGGAAACAGCTAAATTGGCTATATTCCCAGAAAGTGGAATAATCATTAACGGAATTAACAATAGAATTGGAATTCGAATAACAGATTGTAATAAAAAAGGAATCGAAATTAAAGACGGAATTGTATTGGATTCTAATTCAAAAGAAGTTGCTCGATTTATCACCAATAAAATGGGTAACGGAGCTTTTTATTTCTTCCCTAAATTAAACGAAATTTACTCCGTAAAGGTTAAGTCTGAAAAATTAAATCTTACACAATTTTTACCTAAAGCAGAAAATACAGGTATTATTATCAGCTACAACAATAATTTGCCTAAAAATATTTTAGCTGTTGTAATAAAAACAAATGATGCAGGAGTTGAATTATACCAAGGCAAAAAATTTAATTTTATTATTCATCAAAATGGCAATGTAATCCAACATGAATTTTCATTTGACAATAAAGAGCCTGAACAAATCATAAGTTTTGACAAAACAAACTTAGCCAATGGTATCAATACGATGAGACTCATTGATGAGAATTTAAACGAAGTCTCACAACGCTTAGTTTATATTAATACCTCCTCAAAGCAAAATACCACGCTCGAAGCAAAAACCATTTCGAATGACAGTATAAGCCTAATAGGGAATACCAATATTAAAGAAGCTAATTTAAGCATTAGTGTCCTCTCTAAAAACAATATTGCCCTAACTCCCAAAAAATCTAATCTGGGAACTTTCTATTTAAATTCTTATTTAGCACAACCGGAAGAAGAAACCTACACCTATTTTGACACTGAAAACAGAACCAGAAATCAGGACATAGAACTTTTACTGCTCAATCAAAACCAAAACAAATACCTTTGGAATACCATTAAATCACAACCTCCAAAAACAAGCTACCCTTTCGCACAAGGAATTAGCGTAAGTGGAAAAGTAGAAAAAAAATTAAATCCTAATTCAAAATATAAAATCTCATTAATTTCTCTAAAAAACAAAATTTTTGAAGAAACAACCATTGATTCTAACAACGAATACAAATTTGAAAACATCTTTGCACAAGATTCTACCGTCTTTTTTTTACAAATGATGAATGAGAAAAATGTCACTTTATACACTCCAATAACAACTAACATCTCTAACTATGATTCTTCCTATACACTGCCCATAAATTTGAGCAACACTATTTGTTCTTCTCTAAAAAAATCCGGAGAAATTTTTACTTTTAGCAATTCTGACAAAAACACCATTAATTTAGAGAACATCACTATAAAAAATGATTACAAAAGAGACAAACTTATTCACAAAGAAGACAATAGTTTTGCCAAAGCATACAAAATTAACGAAAAGGAATTCGGGACTCTTTTAGATTTTCTAAATAGAAATGGATATCAAACAGGCACCAACCCATCAGACAATTCAGTCTACATTAAAAACCGTCAAGGTGACATTGTAAGAAACTCAAATGCTTCCCCTGATGTATTTATTGATGATGTAATAGTACTTGATTTGAACTTATTATACAATTACAATATTAATGAAGTCGATGAATTATATATCGATAAAATGGGATCTTCCGGTTTTACAGCAGGCGGAAACGGTATCATAAAAATATACCTAAAGGATGGTGTAAAAAAAGACTTTGGAAAAACAAAACTAACCTCCTTTGTCTTAACAAAAGGATTTACGAAAAACATTCAATATAAAAATTCACTATTCGAAACCCAAAAAGAATTAGACTATTTCGGAACTTTAAATTGGACTCCTAGTCTTTTAACTAAGGAAAATTCAAATTTTGAAATTAAATTCCCAAAAGGAAACCAAAAAGAAATTTTAGTACACATTGAAGGTTTTTCTAATGACGGACAACTGATTTCTGAAATAAAAACCATTGCCATACCGATCAATCAATAGCAACACTCTAATTAACTATACTGATTTGAGCCAAACAAAAAATCCGTTCACTAAAAGGAACGGATTTTTTTGTTTACTATTTTTCAATTATTTCAGAATAATTATTCTTCAGAGGAAGGATGTTTTTTGGCTAATTTAATAATTACCGGAGAAAGAGTAATTACCACCAAACCTATAACAATTAATTCGATATGTTCTTTTAAATCAATCTTATAGCTCTCAAGTAAAAAGCCGTATAAATAATGTCCCGAGAAAATCAACGTAAACGACCAGAGAAAGGAACTTATCACATTGAAAAACATGAATTTCTTTTTATCCATCGTTACAATTCCGGCAACTATTGGGGCAAATGTTCTGAAAATAGGCAAGAATCTGGCAAAAATAATAGCTCTGCCTCCATGTCTTTCAAAAAAATCTTTTGACTGAATAAGGTATTTTTTCTTGAACCAAAAAGAATCTTCTTTGTTATATAAATAATATCCCCCTTTGGCCCCAAACCAATACCCAACAATATTCCCTATAATCCCTGCAAATCCTACTAATGCGGATAATATGAAAACATTTACAAAATCACTTCCTAAAATTAAAATGTTTTCTATTAATTCCCGATTATATATTCCAGCCAAAAAAAGCAAACTATCGCCCGGCAAAAAGAAACCCGCGAATAATCCCGTTTCTGCAAAAACAATAAACAACACAATATAAATTCCTAATTTAATTCCATTTATATCAAAATGGATGTAAAAAAGTGGATCAATTAAATTCTTCCAATCAAAACTATTCATTCTACAGGATTTAATGCTAAAGATAATTCGTGCGTGAAAGTAAGGATAATTTATATCAACCACAATTTATTGAATTGTTTTAAAGTTTTATTAACGGTAAAAAGCACTTCAAAACATCTTATTTTATTAATCTTATATTCAAATTTCAAATTCCTGTCCCATTAAAGGAACAACACAGTCATAGCCATATTGTTCCTTTATTTTTATTCGCAGTTCATCTGCCGGCTGATTTTCACCATGTACCAAAAATATTTTTTCGGGTTTATTTTCCAGTGCGGAAAGCCAATTAATCAAATCTTTCTGATCTCCATGAGCAGACAAACCTTCAATTTCAAGAATTTTTGCTGCAACCGGATAATATTTCCCATAAATCTTAATTTCTTTGGCTCCTTCCAATAATTTACGTCCCCTCGTCCCTTCGGCCTGATACCCTACAATTATTACAGTGGTTTCAGGCAGACCAATATATTGTTCCAAATAACTCAACACCCTTCCCCCTGTAACCATTCCGCTTGCCGCAATTACGACTTTGGGTTCTTTATTGTATATAGCTTCTATGGTATCCTTATAATCCGTGATCATCGTAAACATTCTGCTCATCTCGACACACTCTTCAAATGCTAACTTATGCCACTTTAAATTATTAAAAAAAATATCAAAAGCACTAACTCCCATAGGAGAATCAATCAAATAAGGAATATTGGGAATTTTATTTTCTTTTTGAAGTTGCCATAATAAAAACATAATACTTTGTGCGCGCTCGACGGCAAAACTGGGAATAATAGTAGTCCCACCATTTTGAAACGTATTATTGATATACATCTCCAACTCCAGTTTTGCATCGGTATTGGGATGGAGCCGATTACCATAGGTGCTCTCAAGAAAAACATAATCGGCTTTTTTGGGTTTCATTGGCGCAAACATCAATACATCATTATCTCTTCCAATATCGCCCGAAAAGACCAACGTTTTACCTTCCAATGTCAATGCAATGCTACAAGCTCCGATAATATGTCCCGCATTGGTATAAACAGCTGAAATTTCGGCATCCAACGGAATTTCCTCATTGGTCTTGATTACCCTTAAATATGGAAAAACCTGTTCCGCTTGTTTGACGTCATATAACGGTTCTGCTATTTCATGTTTAGAATACTTCCCCTCATTCGCTTTATTGGCCTCTTCCTCTTGAATTTTGGCACTATCTAAAAGAATTAACTTCGTCACCTCTTTTGTCGGACCGGAACAAAAAATCTTTCCTTTAAATCCTTGATTAACCAATCTCGGCAACCATCCACAATGATCCAAATGGCCATGAGTCAACAATACAAAATCTATGGTCTCGGGCAAAATAGGCAACGGCTCCCAGTTAAGTTCCCGTAAAGGTTTTATTCCTTGAAACAACCCACAATCAATCAAAATCCGAACACCATTACTTTCAACCAATGTTTTTGAACCCGTCACTGTCCCCGCTCCACCAATAAATTTTACTTTCATGATACTACTATTATAAAGATTATCGAATCGTAACTTAAATACATCTGCACAATTGCCTAACTTCTTTTAAAACGTTTTTAATTCTTATTGGACTCAAACTAATTTTTTCCAGAGGTTCTGAATTATTAACCAACTCTTTTGCCAAAATAATATCCAAAATTAACAGCTTATTTTTTTCATCCATAGACAATGTGGTCAAACAGGTCACAGGATAAAGACATTCATTATCATTCTTAGTTTTCAAGCTATTCCCTTTTGGATAATCCCAGCTTAATAAATTAATTCCGGAACATTTTGAAAAATTAATGGCATCAGAAGTAAATCGATTATTCGTTGCGATCCAGCATTTTGAAATAGTGTCTCTTTTTGAAAAAACATCGTGTGCTTTCTCTTTCAAATCATTAAATCTTGAAAAAACATACAAGGGAATTTTTACATCCGATGCTGCTTCCCTGCTGGAATGAAATTTACATTCAACCATGGCAACACTATCATTTTTCATAATCAACACATCTATTTCATGTGAAATGCATCTGCCATATAAAATAATATTGGTTATGGTTTCATAATCTTCAGCAGCAAAAAGCCGGGCAATATATTTTTCGAAAAAAAAACCATCCGGTCCCAACATTTGAAGTGCCGCCCTAAGATTGTACCGTGCAGCATGAGCATTAGCTTCTTTTTTTAACAACCCAAAAGCTCTCTTATAGATATGTTTTGTAGAAATCCCTTCAAAAATTCCCTCCTCAATTTTATGCAAAATATCTTCGACAATAGATGCATTTGCTCCCGATTTCAAGAGTGAATTTCTTAATTTTTCAGCATCAAAATCAACAATATCTCCTGAATGTTTTACTATTTTCATACCAATAATTACTGATTATTAAATTGCAACAACTATCATTAAAGATACGAAAAAAAACTACTTATGATATTTCTGATAAAAAAAGGCAGGAATAAACAACAACACAAAAATAGGCTGAATGAGAAACCTACGAATGTAGAAAAGAATTAGATTATTTTGTTCCCCATAGTAATTGATGATGGCAAAAAAGGCAAAAATTAAAATCAGAAACAAAAAAATATACAAAACCGAAACGAATTGAATCATCTCAACATCTTTGAAAAAAGTATAAAGTATCCCTAAAGAAATGACCGTATTCAGTCCATACCGAAAAAGCAGACCAACAATCAATCGAAACCTGTCAAATTCAGGCAAAGGCAAATGATGAAAATCACTTTTAAAATAATCCAGAAAGGGATCATAAAATAAATCATCCTCATATGCCCGAATCAAGGCAAACAAAATGACCAACAAAATCAACAAAGTAAACCGCAGTTTATGTTTGAGCAGTATTGTTAACATAAGACGAAAATTTAATTACCCAAAGTACCCATAAAAAAAACACTACGCCATAAATAAACAACGGAAACACTACGTCATGCAAAAAAGGTTGATATTCCGGAAAATAATACATCAAAACACAAAGTGACGCTATTCGGACAATATTTAAAAAATATACCACCAAACTCCCTCCCAAAATAAAAAGTACCGTAGGTTTTAATTTTCCCGAAAACGAAGCTACAAATGAAACAAACAAAATAATAACACTGATTGCATTACAGCCTTCTGTCATCCGGGCTATATACTTTTGATTATAAAATAACCGAATAAAGGATTCAGAATCATTTTGCTGAATTGTAACATTTACACCTAAAAACTGAGCCAATTGTGCTGTATTTTTTGCTGCCATTTCAGTTATACCATCAATCTGATTGTCCTTAAAACTACTTAAATATCCTTGATATATAAACGTTAGAACGATATAGGTCATAAAAAAGGTAGCTGAAAAGAGCAAAAAAGGTTTGTAGAGTATTAAATATTTTTTCAAAATGTACTTTTAACAAATTTATACAAATTTCAGCAATGATTTCCATCAAAACAAAATTTACAATTGTAATATAATACTGTAATACATTTCGTTATATTTGGAAAAAACATATAAAAGATGAATTCAAAGCTATTAACCACCACCTTTCTATTAGCCTCAATGGCTTTATACTCACAGATTATAAAACCCACACGCTATAATCTGGACTCCTTACACAATCCAACCAATAAGAGCGATTACAAATACATAAGAGTAGTTGAAAATTACGACAACCTACCCAACTTGTTTATTTTTACCGAGTATTATCGATCAGAAAAGATTTGTATGAAAGCTATTTCAACCAACAAAGACAAACCTTATTTTCAAGGCCCACGTATTGATTATTACGAAAACGGGAATAAAAAACGAGAATCCAACTATGTTGGCAATAAATTAAGCGGAATACAAACTGATTGGTTTGAAAACAAAGTAAAAAAGTCAGAAAAAGAAATCTTATGGCACGACAAACATAAAAGATACTACATACAAACACTTCAATCTTGGAATCCAGAAGGACAAGAAATCACTATAGAAGGTAATAGATTATTCGAATACGCTGATGACAAAATTTATGAAAAAGGAGACCTAAAAAATGGTGAAAAACAAGGCATTTGGGAGGGAAAAGATCTTAAAGAAAATTTTAGTTTTACAGAAATCTATAATAACGGGGTATTGATTTCAGGCATTAGTACCGATCAAAACAACAACAAATATCCATATAAAGAACTAACAGAAAAAGCTACTCCTGCAAAAGGAATGACCGATTTTTACCAACATATAGGAAAAAATTACAGAACCCCTAACATACAAGGATTAAAAGGAAAAATATACTTAACTTTTGTAATTAATAAAGATGGAAGTATTAGCAATATTAAAGTTCTACGAGATATTGGTTACGGTACAGGCCAAGAAGGAATTAAAGCCATAAGCAATTATGGCAAATGGATTCCCGGAAAAACGAGAGGAATTCCCACCAACACTTCCTCTTCACTACCGATAAACATAGTCTCTTCTGGAGTTGAAAGCTATCCAAATCAAGAGCCTACTTACGAAACAGAAATGATACGAAATACAAATCCTCGTTGGTAAGAACTCAAAATAAATGAATTATATTGCCAATTCAAAAATAATGTATTACTTTTGCAGCCGTCTTACAATCGATGTATGACATACATAAAAATCATTAAATAATATTGGAATGTATTTAACTAAAGAAGTAAAAGAAGAAATCTTCGCACAACACGGAGAAAAAACAAACACAGGTAAAGCAGAATCTCAAATTGCTTTATTCACTTACAGAATCAGCCACTTGACAGAGCACTTGAAAAAAAATCGTCACGATTACAATACAGAGCGTTCACTAGTGTTACTAGTAGGTAAAAGAAGATCTTTACTAGACTACTTAAAAAAGAAAGATATCAACAGATATCGTGAAATCATCAAAGTATTGAATATCAGAAAATAATCAATATAAAAAAGAGGTGCGCAAGTACCTCTTTTTGTTTTTTACACAACAATAAAAAAAGTTTGGTTTTTCATTGGGGTTTTATGCACTAACTATGCACAACAACTACAACACAACTAGTTACCCATTACATAACCAAATAAGGAAATTTTATGATTCCACAAGTAACAAAAGAAATTATCGATTTAGGAGATGGAAGAAGCATCTCAATCGAAACAGGTAAATTAGCTAAACAAGCTGATGGTTCAGTTGTTGTTCGTTTAGGTGACTGTATGCTTTTAGCAACAGCCGTTTCAGCAAGAACATCAAACCCAGCAGTAGACTTTTTGCCCCTTACCGTAGATTATCGTGAAAAATTTGCCGCGGCGGGACGTTTCCCTGGAGGATTTTTCAAAAGAGAAGCAAGACCTAGCGACAGCGAAGTATTGACCATGCGTTTGGTTGACCGTGTATTGCGTCCGCTTTTCCCGGATGACTATCACGCAGAAACCCAAGTAATGATTCAGTTAATGTCTCATGACGAAAACGTAATGCCTGATGCATTAGCCGGTTTGGCTGCCTCAGCTGCGTTAGCGGTTTCAGACATTCCTTTTCACAACTTAATTTCAGAAGTTCGTGTAGCACGTATCGACGGAAAATTTGTAATCAACCCAAGCAGAACCGAATTAGAAAAATCAGACATCGACATGATGATTGGAGCTTCTATGGACTCTGTTGCCATGGTGGAAGGTGAAATGAAAGAAATTTCAGAGCACGAAATGGTGGAAGCCATTAAATTTGCTCACGAAGCCATCAAAGTTCAAATTCAAGCACAATTGCGTTTACAAGCCGCTTTTGGCAAAAAAGAAATTCGTACTTACGAAGGGGAAAAAGAAAATGAAGAAATTTACAAAAAAGTAAAAGCTGCTGCCTATGATTTATGTTACGCTATTGCAAAAGAAGGAACAGCGAAACACGAAAGAACAGCTCAATTTGCTGAGGTTAAAGAAGTAGTAAAATCTTTATTTACAGAAGAAGAACTAGCCACTGATGGCGATTTAGTTTCTAAATATTTCTACAAAACAAACAAAGAAGCCGTTCGTAACGTAATCCTTGAATTAGGAGTTCGTCTAGATGGAAGAAAAACAACCGAAATCAGACCAATTTGGTGTGAAACAGATTATTTACCTTCTGTACATGGCTCTTCTTTATTTACCCGTGGAGAAACTCAAGCTTTAGCAACAGTAACTTTAGGAACTTCAAGAGAAGCAAACCAAATTGACTCTCCATCAGAACAAGGTGAAGAAAAATTCTACTTGCATTATAACTTCCCTCCTTTCTCTACAGGTGAAGCAAAACCATTAAGAGGAACTTCCCGAAGAGAAGTAGGCCACGGAAACTTGGCACAACGTGCTTTAAAAAACATGATTCCTGTTGATTGTCCTTATACCATCCGTGTCGTTTCAGAAGTATTAGAATCGAATGGTTCTTCTTCTATGGCTACCGTTTGTGCGGGTACTATGGCGCTTATGGATGCCGGAGTTCAAATGGTGAAACCAGTTTCCGGGATTGCCATGGGATTAATTACTGACGGACAAAAATTTGCTGTATTGTCAGACATTTTAGGAGACGAAGATCACCTAGGCGATATGGACTTTAAAGTAACCGGAACTGCTGACGGAATTACCGCTTGTCAAATGGACATCAAAATCGATGGATTGCGTTATGACATTATGGAACAAGCGTTAAACCAAGCCCGTGATGGCCGTATGCACATCTTAGGTAAAATTACCGAAACTATCGCTACCCCAAGAGCAGATGTAAAAGCACATGCTCCAAAAATCATCACCAGAACTATTCCTGGAAACTTTATCGGTGCTTTAATTGGACCTGGTGGAAAAGTAATTCAAGAATTACAAAAAGCTACCGGAACCACTATCGTGATCAACGAAGTAGACGAGCAAGGAGTTATCGAAATTCTTGGAACAGATCCTGCTGGAATTGAAGCGGTATTGGCTAAAATCAAATCGATTACTTTCAAACCACAAGTAGGAGAATCTTACGAAGTGAAAGTGATCAAAATGCTTGATTTTGGTGCCGTAGTAGAATATACTGCAGCTCCAGGAAATGAAGTATTGCTTCACGTTTCTGAATTGGCTTGGGAAAGAACTGAAAACGTTTCTGATGTTGTAAAAATGGGCGATGTTTTTCAAGTGAAATACTTAGGTGTTGATCCAAAAACAAAGAAAGAAAAAGTGTCCAGAAAAGCACTTATCGCAAGACCTCCACGCGAAGCAAAACAAGAGTAATCAAATCTTAGTTTACTAAAGGTTCATTTATAAGAAACCCCAATTCAGAGTATTGAATTGGGGTTTCCACTTTTAGATCCTGCCAAAAAAAAGAAACCAACAACAAGAAAATCAATAAAAAAACAGGTCAATTTCCCTCGACATAGTCACATCTAAATTATTTTTATCTTTTTTGTAACTTTTAATTCACTCCCTACGTATAATAACTTGTACACTTAAAATTGAGGAGACAAAAACATGAGACAACTTAAAATCACCAAGCAGGTTACCAATCGTGAAACTGCTTCATTAGACAAATATTTACAAGAAATTGGAAAAGTTGACCTTATTACTGCTGACGAAGAAGTAGAGTTGGCACAAAGAATTAAGGCCGGGGATCAAAGAGCCTTGGAAAAATTAACTAAAGCCAATTTACGTTTCGTTGTTTCCGTAGCAAAACAATACCAAAATCAAGGTCTAACACTTCCTGATTTAATTAATGAAGGAAATTTAGGTTTGATAAAAGCTGCACAACGTTTTGATGAAACCCGTGGTTTCAAATTCATTTCGTATGCCGTTTGGTGGATTCGTCAATCTATTTTACAAGCTTTGGCCGAACAATCCCGTATCGTTCGTTTACCTTTAAATAAAATTGGTTCTATCAATAAAATCAATAAAATGTACGCTTTATTAGAACAATCTAACGAGCGTCCGCCATCTGCTGAGGAAATTGCCAAAGAACTGGACATGACCGTAAATGACGTAAAAGAATCCATGAAAAACTCTGGTCGTCACTTATCAATGGATGCACCTCTTGTAGAAGGAGAAGATTCTAACCTTTACGATGTATTGCGTTCTGGTGAATCTCCAAATCCGGACAGAGAATTGATTCACGAATCATTGCGTACGGAAATCGAACGTTCTTTAGAGACATTAACCCCAAGAGAGGCCGATGTGGTTCGTTTATACTTCGGTTTGGGTGACCAACATCCAATGACTTTAGAAGAAATCGGAGAAACTTTCGACCTTACCCGTGAACGTGTGCGTCAAATCAAGGAAAAAGCAATCCGCAGATTGAAACATACTTCAAGAAGTAAAATCTTAAAAACGTATCTTGGGTAAAACCCAGAATCCAATATTTTAAATTCCAAATTCCAATCTTTCTTTTGGGATTTGGAATTTTATAGTAGACAACAGTCTGATTAACTGTTCGTTTTTTGATTGATGATTGAAACTCCGGCTGATTACCGGAGTTTTTTTTTTTAAATCTGAATTCATTTCAGATTCTCTTGAGCCTATTCCTGTTTAAAATCATTTGGGCGTCCCCCTCAGTAAAAACTTCGGGTCAGGCTGTCGCTTTATCTCTCCGCTGCGCTACGAGGATATCGCCTCCATCCTTGACGCAAAAAGACCGCGCAAATACAAAACCAATTTTCTTCAAGAACTTCACCTAAAACTTTGTGAACTTTGCAGTTAAAATTTTACTTTTGCAAAAACAACACAACTACACCATGAAGAATACACTTATTGCACCGTCAGTTCTTGCTGCCGATTTTGCAAACCTGCAACGCGACATCGAAATGATTAATTCCAGTGAGGCCGATTGGTTTCATATTGATATTATGGACGGTGTTTTTGTTCCAAATATCTCTTTTGGGATGCCTGTTTTAGAAGCCATTGCAAAACATGCCCAAAAAACAATTGATGTCCACCTGATGATTGTAGATCCAGATCGATACATCTCGACTTTCAAAAAACTGGGAGCTGATATTCTTACCGTTCATTTAGAAGCCTGTCCACATTTACACCGCACTATTCAGGCCATCAAAGCCGAAGGAATGAAAGCCGGCGTATCTTTAAATCCACACACTAGTGTTGATTTATTAGAAGATGTTATTAACGACATTGATATGGTTTTAATTATGAGTGTGAATCCGGGTTTTGGAGGACAATCATTTATTGAAAACACTTATGATAAAGTTAAAAAACTGAAAGCTCTAATTGAAAGAAAAGGAGCTTCAACCATTATCGAAATTGACGGTGGCGTAACCAATAAAAACGCAGCCCAACTGGTAGAAGCAGGAGCTGACGTACTGGTAGCCGGAAGTTATGTTTTTGGCGCCGCCGACCCTATAGCAACCGTAGCCGATTTAAAGAAAATCACTTCACTATAAAACAAAAAAAGTCCCAAAATTTGGGACTTTTTTTTATATTCTAAACCATTGCGGCTTAAACCATCATAAACTTTTTTATTTCTTTTTCGGAAATTTTAGGATTGGCTCCTTCATGGCCTGCGACCAATGCACCAACGGCACAGGCATAATTTAAGGATTTCTGTGGTGATTTACCCCTCAGTAACCTTACGATTAAAGAAGCTAAAAAAGAATCTCCCGCCCCAACGGTATCCACCACCTTTATAAAATAACCACTATTGTAATAAAATTTATCATTGTAATACAAAACCGCCCCAAAGGCACCTTTCGTAACACAGACATGTTTTGTATTGGTCTTTTCAGCAATGAACTTAATATTCTGTTCAAAAGAGTTGTACGGTGATCCTAATAGTTGGCTTATTTCATACAATTCCTCATCATTCAGCTTAATAAAATCAGCCTTGGACATTAATTCCAGAAGCACTTCCGCCGTGTAATAAGGCGCTCTTAAATTGGCATCCAAAACTTTGTATTTTGCCTTATCCAAAAGACCATACAGTGTCGATCTTGAAACCTCATCACGGCATATTAAACTCCCAAAAACAAAGACATCGGCTTCAGAAACTTTTTCATCCATTTCCTCTGATGGCGCAATTTTATCCCAGGAAGACGGATACAAAATATCATACGAAGCATTTCCTTTTTCGTTAATCATCACATGAACCACTCCTGTTTTATAGTCCGCTCCCTTTTGAATTGAATCAGAACTCACATCATGATCCTTTATAAAGGAAATAATCCCGTCACCTTCTTCATCTAATCCCACCTTACTTATCATAGTCGTTTCTGCCCCTAAGGACTTCATTCGAAGTGCTACATTCAGTGGAGCGCCTCCTATTTTTTTATGCGTTGGAAACATATCCCATAAAACCTCGCCGAAGCAAACTGCACTTAATGTATATTTTGTATTCATTTTTTATTCTTTTTATTTAGCTATTGCACCTCATTTATCTCTAACAAGACACTTGTTCTTTTTAAAGTAACATTCGGATTAAACCCTACTTTCATCAAATAATCCCCAGTATAATATTCCTCCGATTTTATTGTTGAATTTGTGCCCGGATATACATTAATTTCTTTAATGCTATATTTTTTCAAAGGATCTAAACCTTTCATAACGATTGGTCTTTCGGTAGCAGTTATACTAAATCTATTATTCACCAAATAATTAAACATAATTGCTTTACTTTTATTTTCATTTACATACATCAGTGCTGCAATATCATTTTCATGTGGATTAACCAAACGAAACATATCTCCATGCCAAACTATATCCTTGAATGAATGATAATTACTGATTGCTTGTTTGCAAAATGTTTTGTCATTGGCCTCTAATTTACTGGCTACTATATCAAAGCCCAATTTACCCATACTGGCCACATCTACTCTAAATTTCAGGGGTTGTTTTCCCCAATCGGTAACGTGATTATCGGTTGCAATAGAAGGGAAGAAATAGGAATAATCCCATTGTAAAAAAATGCGTTCCAAAGGTTCAGTATCATCACTTGGCCAAAACTCAGTAAAATATTGAAGTAATTCATAATCACCACGTCCCCCACCTCCAGAGCATAACATCATAGGCACTTTTGGATATTTGGCACGAATTCGCTGAAGCACTTTATACAATCCCTTGATGTAATCTACATACAGATTAGACTGAGAGATTCCTTTTTTGTTAAGATATGCAGAATAAGCATTGTAAATAACCGCATTACAATCCCATTTGATGAACGCCAATTCCGGATTTTTTACAAATAAATCATCTACGATTCCGAAAACAAAATCCTGAACCTCAGGATTTGACAAATCCAACACAAGCTGATTTCTGTAATAAATCTCCGGTCTTTGCGGCTGGCGTATTACCCAATCGGTGTGCTTTTCATACAACTCACTTCTGGGATTAACCATTTCGGGTTCAATCCAAATACCAAATTTCACGCCTTCTTTTTTGGCTTCTTTTACCAAATAACCCAGCCCACTTGGCAGTTTCTTTTTATTTTCCTGCCAATCACCCAATCCAGCATCATCATTATTTCTTGGATACTTATTTCCAAACCAACCATCATCCAATAAAAACATATCGACACCTATATCTTTTGCATCTTTAAATAATGCTTTTATTTTATTTTCATCAAAATCAAAATAAGTAGCCTCCCAATTGTTCAATAAAGTAAGACGTTCTCCCTGACCATCCAATATTCTGTATTTTCTTGCCCAATCGTGTAAATTTCTACTGGCTTCCCCTGTACCGTGATTGGATAATGCATAAATCAATGACGGAGTCTTAAATGTTTCGTTAGGAGCCAGTGAATATTCTGAAGCAAACGGATTGACTCCTGCAATGAGGCGAAGATTTTTGTGTGAATCTATCTCGAAATCTAATTTAAAATTACCACTCCAGGCTAACTGTCCCAATAACACATCTCCCTCATCTTCTGAAGCAGGTTTGCCAAATGACACTATAAAATTGGGTGTTTGCAATAACATCGCCCTTGTCCCCAGTTTAGAATCTACTGTTTTTATACCTTGAGTCAATTTAGTTTCCTGAGGCTGCATTTCTTTTAAATATTCTCCCTGAAAACTCGTGAGATAAAAATCTTTATTGGAAAAATACAAATTGGCTGAAGCATATTTTTGCAACACAACCGGTTTTTTCTCCTTGTGCTTTATTTCTGTCCATTGTTCGATGATATTTTCTTTTTCCCAAACTTTATAAAACAAAGTCACTTCAAACGGATATATCGGATCTTTCAAAAGAATACTTGTAACAGAAACATCATTGTTTATTCTTTCTTTTTTATGACTCACATACTTCAACTCTAAAGAAGGATTCCCGTCGTCATGTTTGACCTGAATAGCAGGCTCAGACAAATTCCAAGTTCCGGCAGCAGTATAGGCAGCATTATAAATCCCAGCATTAGATTCGTCATACGTATAACTCGAAGAAACCGTTGCATATTCCTTTTCATTCTGCAGTGGTTTACCAAAATAAACCATTCGCAATCTATTGTTGCTATCTGTCTGCATTAATAAAACATTGCTTTCAGTAGCAATAGGAATGGTAGTTTGCGCCGTTAAATTGCAGACGCAAATAATCAAACTAAAAAGAAATTTAATTGTATTATTCCCTGTATTTGTTTGTCTTTTTTCTTTCATAATTTCAGTTTAAAAACATTTTGTTTTGATGTTACTATTAATATTTCTAAATATTTGTTAAATATATATGATTTAAGGCAATTATAACTTCCATTCAACATAAATCTCAACTGTTTTCAATTAGAATATAAATATATCAAAACAAGCGAGCCACTTTTTCATGATTTCTTTTTAAAAAATTAAAAGGCAAAGGCAAGTATCAAATACTTGCCTTCAACCTAATGTAAAACACTAATTTAAACAAACATTATTAACCTTATTTTAATATCCGGGATTTTGAATGTATAGTCCTCCTGTAAAATCAATTTCTCTTTGCGGTATTGGATAATATTCATCTCTACCCGCTGTGAACTTAGCATTTGAAAGAAAATCTTTCTTCGTTTTTTCTACATTAAGATAAGCGTTCAAAACCTGTTCTGCAATTCCCCATCGCACCAAATCAAAGAATCGGGGACCTTCCATACCAAACTCCAATCTTCTTTCAAACATAAGTGCTTTCATTGCATACGCTTTTGAAGGAAAAGAAGCATATGGTTGCACTTTATACACATTTGAAGCTCCGGCAGCCAAAGGCATTGTTGTACTGGCTGCGGCTCTGGCTCTAATTTGATTAATTATTGGCAAAGCTTCTGTATATCTATTCAATTGTATCAAAGCTTCTGCTTTAAATAATAATACATCTGCATATCTGATGAAATCAACATTTTTTGAAGTACCGATGAATGGACCGTTTTTCACATAACAGGAACAGTCTGGCGATTGTTGCTCTTTCATGTTACCAAAATACCCATAAACTCCCGGATCTCTTGCCCAGCTGAATTTATAAACCATATCACCAGAAGCTTTCAGTGTATTTTTATACTTAAATGGTCTTCCCGGAACCCCTACCGTATGATCAATTCTAGGATCAAGTGTAACTCCTGAAGCTAAAGGGGCATCTCCGTTAGTGATGGCATTAAAGATATCGGTATTATTGAATGTGTCTAATAATGGCAAACCATCGGCATCCGTTCTAAAGGCATTTACCATATTCTGGCTGGCCATATGAAACCCACAACATCCGTAAAGTGGTGTTCCATGAGGAGAATTTAACCCTGTTACAAAGCTTACTCTACCGGTATTAGTCCCGTCATTAATTGAAAACTGAACCGCCCAAATAGATTCCGGACCATTATCATGACCATCTAAAAAGTTAAACCCAAAATCAGATTCTAAACTTCCGGTTACTTTATCCGCATAATCAATTACTTCCTGTAATCTGGCTGCATTAATGTTAACCACCTGATGCGTATCATTTTGCTCGTATGCCTGATACAATCTTAGTTTTGCTAAATAGGCTGCAGCTGCATTCTTATCCGCTCTACCTACCTGATCTTGAGATTGTGGCAGATTATTGAACGCAAAAACAAAATCATCCGCAATTTTATTCCATAAAGCTTCATTTGTCAAATCATTTGATGTTTTTAAAATTTGTTCCTGAGTAAAATCTTCCGTAATAAAAGGAACTTTGTTGAACAACAATTTCAACATAAAATGCGAATGTGCTCTTAGAAAACGCAATTCTGCCTGTCTTACTTTTTTTAATGGGTAATCTGCATCTGGAATTCCATTGATAACAGACAAAGCAAAATTAGCTCTGGAAATCGCTTTATAATGGTTGGTCCAAGTTCTAGGCAACATCCAATCCCCATAATCAGGAATGGTCAAATTGTATTGTTCGTATCTGTCCACAACATCTACGTCACTTCGACCTCCTCCGCCTTTGTAGGCATCATCAGATCGTACGCTACCATAAACCCATTGGTGTGTGATAGGTCCCACCATTTCATCATTCCCAATTGCTGCATAAGCAGCGTTAACGAGTGCTTCTGCATTTTGGGCTGTCGCCACATTACTGGAAGACAATACCCCAGTAGGCTCATAATCTAAAAAATCTGCGCTACATGATGCCAACAATAGGATTGACAAGAAGCTGATAACTATTTTATTATATTTTTTCATGAGAATTGATTAAAAATTAAAGTTTACACCTAATGACAAAGTGGTAGGTACCGGAATTCTGTTCACATCTGTTCGTTCCGGATCTGAGCCTATGTAGCCTTTTGGAGTAATCCAAAATAGGTTTTCCCCTTGGGCATAAACTCTACAACTTGTGATAAACCCAGATTTATTAACTAACTTTTCAGGTAACGAATATCCAATTTGTAAATTTCTTAATTTGAAATACGAATTATTTCTGAAAAGATAATCTGATGTTTGAGTATCATTATGTGCCAAAGAAAGAGATGGAACATCTGTGTTTGTATTTGTTGGTGTCCATGCATTTAAAGTTCCAGGACCTGCATTTTCCCTTCCCTGTACAAAATTATTCCAATAGATATACGGATCAACTCCAATTCGTCCAGTTACACCAGAACCAAAAACAGAGAAATCAAAATTCTTATACGATAAATTGATATTAATACCATATTCTAATTTTGGAAGTGTGGAACCTATAAAAGTTCTATCATTAGAATCTATTTTCCCGTCCTCATTGATATCAACAAATTTAATTCCTCCTAATCGAGAACCTACTTGAGTAGCATGCGAATCGATATCGGCTTGACTTTGAAACAATCCATCCGTTTTATATCCAAAAATCTCATATTGTGAATGATTAATAATTGAATTCAATGCTGTACCCGGGTAGGCTGCTCTTACTTCTTCCGGTAATTCAGTGATTTTATTTTTAGTTGCACCAAAATTAGTTGACACATTGTAATACAAACCAGACTCGGTAGTATCAGAATATCCTATTGTAAGTTCCCATCCTTTGTTTGCTGTTGAAGCTCCATTTACAAATCGTTGTTGCCCTTCTCCAATAGCAGATGCAACAGGTGGTTTAATTAAAATACCTTCTGTCTGTCTCGAAAAATAATCAAACGAACCTGATAATTTATTTCTAAGAAAACCAAAATCAAGACCCACGTTCACCTCTTTGGTAGACTCCCATTTTAATCCTGAATTAGCCGCTTGTATAGAAACAAATCCTGAAGGTAAATTTCCGGTATTAGCTCCATTCAAATCATAGGCTGTACCCACATTGTAATAAATATTGAAGAAATCAGGGAAATATACATTTTGATTCGGTCCGTATCTGGCTTCATATAACCCAAAACGGGCATTATCCCCAATAGATTGATTCCCTACTTCTCCGTAACCGGCACGTAACTTAAGATTAGAAATAGCCGTCACATTTTTTAAAAAGTCTTCATTATTTAATTTCCAACCTACAGTGGCAGCAGGAAAAATACCATATCTATTGTCTTGTCCAAATCTTGACGATCCATCCCTACGTAACGTAAATGTCGCCAAATATTTATCAGAGAACGCATAGTTTAATTTTCCGAATTGGGAAAGTAATCTACTACCGGTTGAAATTCCATTATTTGTTCTGGCTCCGGTAGCTGCAGAAAGCGTAAAATAAGATTCTGATTCCACTGCAAATCCCTCAGCACGGGCATACAATGTATTCAAATCGGTTTTTGTTGATTCTATACCTACAACCACTCCGATTTTATGATCTGAAATTTTCAAATTGTAATTTAATGTATTTGAAATCGTCAAACTAGAGTATTTATTGGTATCCATTGTCAAACTATTTGTATTTCTATTTACAAATCCGTTTTTTACAATTGGCTCAATATCTTTTCTACCGAAATCATTATAATCAATACCAATACTATTTCTAAAAGTAAGATCTTTTAAAATATCAATCTCAGTAAATACATTACCGTATAAAGCCATTTTTCTGGAGTTATCCCATCTATTTAAAAATTGCATCAATAACGGATTATTTCTGTCTGAATATCCCGAACCCAAAGGCCCTGCAAATTCTCCTGATGCTGTATAAACAGGAATAGTTGGTGCCAGCGTAATAGCCAAACCTGGCACTGGAGCATTTCCGACATCATTGGCAGCACTTCTTTCATTAGATTGCGTAAATTGAGAATTGACACCAAATCGAACTTTATCCTTGAACAACTTAAAATTAGCATTAAGTCTGGCAGAATACCTTTCATAATTGGTATATTTCAACATTCCTGTGTTATCTAAATAGCCAAGGTTTAATACTGCATTTGATTTCTCAGATCCTCCAGATACAGATAAATCATTATTAACAAGCAATCCTGTTTTGTAAACGGTATCCTGCCAATCGGTATCCCCCGCAGGCACATTGGTATCCCCTCCTACATAAGGCTTAACAGAAACACTATTTAATACCGGATTACTGAAATTATTATTCCAATCAAAATTGTAGATTTCTCCATATCCTCCTGACGGATTAGCACCATCGTTTACAGAGGCCTGCCACAATACTTTACCTCTATCAAGTGCATTAAGCATTTTGTATCGTTGCTTTTTCTCTGAAAGAACCGAAACGTTTGTACTATAAGATACTGTTGTTACTCCTCCTTTGGCAGCATTTTTTGTGGTCACAATAATAACTCCGTTTGCCGCTCTGGAACCATAAATAGAAGAAGCAGAAGCATCTTTCAATACTTGAACAGATTCTATGGCACTTGGATTTAAACTGGCAAAAACTTCAGGTCGTACGGTAGGAACACCATCAATCACATACAAAGGATCTGTATTTCCTAAAGTACTTACCCCCCTGATTAATATCTTGCTGTTGGCACCACTTGGATCTCCAGATTTCTCAATAGATAATCCCGCAACCCTACCTTGTAAAGCCTGCATCGCATTACCGGAACTCATACTTTGTCCTGTAATGGGTTTCAAATCGACAACGGTTACTGCCCCGGTTACGTCCACTTTTCGTTCCTTGGAATACCCTGTCACAACAACTTCAGTTAATTGTAATAATTCTGATTTTAAAGCAACACTTAGGTTTGTTTGTCCGTTCACTTTTATAGTCTGGGTTACATATCCCGTATAACTAATCACCAAAGTAGCGTCTTTGTCTACTTTATTCAGCACAAAATTACCGTCCAGATCGGTCGTTGTACCGATATTGGTTCCAGATATCACAACCGATGCCCCGGGAAGAGACATCCCGTCCTCAGAAGAAGTTACAACTCCTTTTACTCCTATGTTTTGGGCCGTAAGTGAAAAAAAGGACCCCATTAGAATTAAGTAAAGAATGATTTTTCGTTTCATAATTTAGATAGTTTAGTTAAAATTTAATTGGTTAATTGTTAAGTTTTCAATCGTGAAATTGAAATTTTCTTTGGTTACCGAAAATGTTTCCATTGGCTTTTCCGGAAAAAATATTTCTGTCATCACTGTTTTACCATTATTGTAAAACACTTCGATGGAAGTTTTATCAATGATTACTCTTACATTTATTTTATCAAAGTCTTCAGAAAATGGGGCTTTAGAAATTTGTTTTGCAAAAACATCAGAAAAGGACAAATCCCCCGATTTTCTCCTATCGATAAAAAAATACTTGTCTTTCTTATTGATTCCAAAACTTATTTTGTTATCAGAACTGTTAGAGAGTGAAAAAGTATACACCTCTTTTTTAAGATTCTTCAAGGTAAACTGAATATCTAAACTCGATAAATCAAGTAATGATTTATCAAACAATACCGTTTTTTTATCTTTAATACGAATGATGTCTTTTTTGATTGTTTTAGAAGCATAATTCTGTAATTCTCTCACAGGCTGGAAAGCAAGCCTGTAGTGGTTATCATTTTTTGTCAATGACAATTCTCTTGGTACAGTCATACTACCGCGCCATTTTTGGGTTGGCACTTTATTCGCATATTGCCAGTTAGACATCCACCCTACAAATAACTTTCTACCATCGGTCTCCGAAATATTCGACCAGGTTACACCTGCATAATTATCTCTACCGTAATCTATCCATAATGCTTTTTGCTTATTTATATCTTTAGAAAAAGATTCATCTAACACAAACGTTTTGCCGTCAAAATCCCCGACAAAATATTGGGTAGCCGAACCTCCATTAGGCCCTCCCGGATTAACACTAAGTAAAAGCACCCATTTATAATCATCTGATCCGTCTACCAGCATGGGAAAAAAGTCAGGACATTCCCAAACCCCACCATGAGCTCCAAAATTTTTGCCAAAATTGGAAAGCATGGTCCAATCTTTTAAATTTTTAGACCCATAAAAAATAGTTTTATCTCCGGCAGCTAAAACCATCAACCATTGTTTGTGCACATTATCCCAAATCATCTTTGGATCCCTAAAATCTTTGATACCGGGAAATTCTATTACCGGATTTTTATCATACTTTTTCCAAGTCAATCCTTCATCTAATGAATAGGCTATCCCCTGAGATTGTACTCCCGGCTCTCCAGTTTTTTCTTTCTTTGGATTATGATACGTAAACATCGCTACGATTGGAGGATTTTTTAAACTCCCAAAACCGGAAGTGTTTTTTAAATCCACTACCGCACTTCCTGAAAAAATATATCCTTTTTCATCCGGATAAATGGCAATTGGCTTTTCGGTCCAAGTCACCATATCGGTACTTATCGCATGCCCCCAATGCATCGGACCCCAAATATTTGAATCGGGATAATGTTGAAAAAAAAGATGGTAATATCCATTATAATAAAACATCCCATTAGGATCATTTGTCCAACCTTTTTTAGGCGTAAAATGAAAATTAGGCCGATACAATTCTTCTTCCGTGTATGTTTTTTTGTCCATTATTGAAGACTCTTTACAACCAAATAAAGTCAACATCCCAATGGCACACACCATCAATTTGGAGTATTTTTTTATAATAATTTTAATCATAATACTATTCTTTTATTAATTTTTTGCTTAACTCTTCTAAAGAAATCCCTTTGGTTTCCGGCATTAAAAGTGCCACAAACAAAAGTTGAAAAACCATCATTACGGCAAAGAATAAAAACACCACTCCTGGCCCAATAGAAGAAAATAAAAATGGAATCAGCGATGGGATTATTGCTGCCAAAACCCAATGTGTTGTGCTCCCAAAAGCCTGTCCTGAAGCTCTGAGATGATTTGGGAAAATTTCTGAAATAAAAACCCAGATAACTGCGCCCTGCCCAATGGCATGTGAAGCAATAAATAAAAACAAGAAGATGGGTACAGCCATTCCCTCCCATTTCAAAAAGAAGGCCATGGCAACAAGGCTAAGCGAAATAATATATCCCACTGACCCGATGTACATTAATATTTTCCTTCCTAGCTTATCTATTAAGGACACTCCCAATAAGGTAAATACTAAATTTATGACACCAATCCCAATACTGCTAAGTAAAGCGGTACTCTCGCCCAACCCTGCTTCCTGAAAAATCCTGGGAGAATAATATAGAAAAGCATTAATTCCTGATAACTGATTAAAAAAGGCAATTAAAAAAGCTAAAATTAAAGGAGTGCGGTATTTTTTTAAGAAGATAGTATCATTTGCAGTAGCTGCATTAGAGTTATCAAGTTCAATCTCCTTTTTCATTTGCTCGTAATCTGCTTCCTGCCCCATCAAAGCCAATACTTTTCTAGCTTCCTCATTTCTGGATTTAGACAACAACCATCGTGGGCTCTTTGGTATAACAAAAACAAACAGGGTATAAATAAAAGAAGGAAAAACTTGTACCCCCATCATCCATCTCCAGGAATTCTCACCTGTATTTCTCAACAAATAATTGGAAAGAAACGCCATCAAAATCCCCAACACTATATTAAACTGATAAAAAGCCACCAATTTACCTCTGTCTTTTGCAGGTGCTATTTCAGAAATATAAGCTGGAGCAGCAATTGTAGATGCACCCACACCTAGTCCTCCTATAAATCTAAAAGCAGCAAAAACATAGGGATTGTTTGAAAGAGCTGATCCAATGGCTGAAAAGAAAAATAATATTCCTATCCATAATAAAGTACTCTTTCTTCCTATTTTGTTTGTAGGTATCCCTCCGAATATGGCTCCGAAAACAGTACCCCATAAAGCCATTCCCATCACTACCGTGCCATGAAAAGCATCGGATGAATTCCAAAGCTCTTGTAATTTTTTATCCGCTCCTGAAATGACCACTGTATCAAAACCAAAAAGGAATCCAGCTAGTGAAGCAACAACAGACCAAATGACTATTTTTTTCATTATCTAAAAATATTAAATTGAATTGCTAAGATATCTGTAAAAAAAAGGTTCAAATTTTGAATATGTAACATTTTATACAAAACCGATGGGCATACAGAAAAACCATATTAAACATCTGATTTACAGTAATTTATGCGTTATGAAAAAATACAACTCTTTCGGTGTTATTACACTTATGTTACATAAAATTCAATCATGTTACTATAGAATTAAGAGAATAAAGGTTTCTTTTAATGAATTTCATTTTATTAAAGCTAATAAAACTTTAAAATGATACTTATAGAATTTTGAAAAGTAGTCACTGGCCGGATTAACAATAATAAAATATAAAAAAAGACCGTTTTTGCAATCATTAAAAAAACTAATATCCATTTTAACTAAACCTGTTGCAATAAAACAAAATACCCTTTCTGAAAAACAGAAAGGACTTCATTTATATTTAAAGAAAAATTTTAATGGCAATTAAGAAGACTAAAAGTTTTTTTAGTCAAAAAATAAGCACGGTTTTAAACAAACGTGCTTATAGAAAGTATCTATTTTGAACGAAATAAGATTACGAAATAAGATTACGAAATAAGATGCGAATATAAATTGAAGCGGATTCGTATTTATTATTTAAATTTTTTCAAATCAGAAAAAGTGACTTCTCCATTATTTGTAAAAATAGCCCATGGATTTTGATTCATTTTATAGATTCGGTTTGTAAATGCAATTTCATCATTAACATAAACCACACAAATCGAATTTTCAGAAACAATTGTTACATCAAATTCTTTGTTTACGGGAACTTTCAATGGAATTTGGGTGAGGATTTGTGGCGCCATATTTTTAACCACTTTATCCAATCTCAATTGTTTTTTTTCTAAATCAAATACAACATCAAACACTTCACTCCTGGTCCCGCAAGCCCCAAATTCAAAACCAAATTGTGTCGCACTTGCAACCTTAATCTGAGTTTTAATTTTGTAGGCACCATTTTCCCGGTCAAATACCGAAAATGCTTTTTGGGAATTGTTAGCCTTCAAAGTGCAGGAAACATCATTTTTCACAACTCCTTTACTTAGCACTGAATTTAAAACCTGATTGGTATTGAACTTATTATCTACCCCAACAGGAATGGCCACACCAAAAGTTCCATCCTGATGCTGAATCAGTCTGTGGATTACTAAAGATCCTGCCCAATCAAAAACATTAGAATCTATATTTTTATTTTTTGTAGGACACCAGCCCATTATGTATCTATTACTGCCATCTGAAACTGTTTTTCCAGCATAAAAAGCAACACCATCTAATTTACTGTTTTCAGGGGTAATCCAGCTAGTTGAATTTATGGAACGGTATTTATAGTGCACCATACGATCATCAATATCCGAATAAACCAAATATTGAAAATCTCCCATTATAAATACATCCGGACATTCTGTTATGAAAGTGGAAGTATCTTCATAAAAAGGCTTTTCTAAGGTCCAATCTAATAAATTGGTTGAACTGTATTGAGCGATTACTGCCCGCCACGGTAGCAAATTATCGGATACTAAGCCGACTTCAGAACGTGTTGCTATCAGCATTTTAAAGGTTCCTGATTTTTTATCTTCAAAGACAACAGGATCTCTAAATTCGTTACGGTCATAACTCCAAGAAGCCTGCAATGAAAATGATGTTTCCTTTGTCCATGTTTTTAAATCTGTTGAAGTAGCCAATAAAATCTTTTCTTTAGGATCAAGATTCCCATTATGACCGGTATAGAAAGCATAATATTTCCCATTCCGTATAAATACAGAACCCGTTCCTAATGCCCCATCTTGGGAAGTGGCATTTCCGGTAGGAATCATTTCACTGTTCTCTGTAAATGTTGCCAAATCTGAACTAACAACTTTATACCAGGGATGAAAAGTTGGTAATGCATTTCGGTCATCTTGCAAATAAAATATATGAAATTTTCCTTCTTCATAAAAAGGCATAGGATCGCCCACCCAGGCAGATGTTGGTTTAAAAAAAGTAGTGTATTCTTTTGCAGACTCATTAGCCGTTTGGCAATCTGGGGCGTTGGTTTCTGAAGAAGAACTACCGGAAACCAAATTTTCTTCTTTACTACAATTACAAAACAGTGTAAAACAAAGCGAAAGACATGCAATTTTAAAATTTAATATCATCTTTTTAGAGTTTAATAGTTAATTATCAAAAAACAAAAATCCTTTGACTATTTTGGTTTTTAATTTTTTGTAAAAAATTATTTTGCCAAAATACTTTAACAAATTAAAATCTCATTTTAAGTACGTTGCATTTTATACAGCAATTCTACAAACTTCAAAAACAAATACAAAATACTGATAAACAGGCACTTATTTTTAAAAAAACAACAAATCTATTTTCACTGTTGTTATACTGAAGTAACATCACTTTCACTTATGTTACCCCATTAAATAAAATGAAATACTGTTATTTACATTTATACTCTTTAGGTGAAATCCCAAATTTATTTTTGAACGATGTTGAAAAATAATTGGGTGAAGAGAAACCAACGGCATAAGCAACCTCTGAAATAGTTTGGTCTGATTTTTTCAACAATTCTTTCGATTTATCCAATCGTATATTATTAATATGATCGCTTATACTAATTCCTAAAATTGCTTTTACTTTTCGATACAATTGCACCCTGGAAATAGCCAAACTTCTAGCTAAATCTTCTACTGTATAAGCAGAATTATCCAAGCTTTTCTCGATAAGCTCATTTAGTTTTTTAAGAAAATCCTGTTCCGAAAGCCCAAAAGTACCTTCATCAATATTTATTATGTTATTGGTATAATAATACCTTAGTTTTTCTCTGTTAAAGAGCAAAGCTTTAATGGATTGCGCCAATACCTTTAAATTAAATGGTTTGGTCAGGAAAATATCTGCCCCACTGTCTAACGCTTTCAAATAGGAATCCTGATCATCCGATGAAGTAAGAATAATGGTTGGGATATGGGATGTCCTTAAATCTTTCTTCAGCGTTTCACATATTTGGAATCCATTTAATCCGGGTAGATTTAAATCACAAATAATAATATCCGGGATTAACTCTAAAGCACGTTCAACAGCATTAGTACCATCTGACGCAAAAAAGGTATATTCTGTTGAAAATTTATTAGACACAAAATCCAAAAGATCTTTATTATCCTCGATATAAAGAATAGAATATTTATCCTCTACACTTTTAGGCTCTGCTTTCTGAATCACCTCAGAATCCAGATAATCTGCTTGATGTACAAAATCTAAAACGGGTTCTTTAATAATCAATTTTTCATCTAGATGTTCCTTCCCTAGCGGTAATGTAATGATAAATTCTGCACCATTTTTTGAAATAATATCAATATTTCCGTGATGCAAATCAATAAAACTTTTGGATAAATGAAGCCCAATCCCGGAACTGTTTCTATAATTATTTGAACCTTGATAAAAAGCATTAAAAACCTCATTTATTTCCTTTTCAGGTATACCTATTCCAGAATCCTTAAAGTGGACATGAACGGTGTTATTCGTTTTATCTTCTTTTATCGAAATAGAAATTTTACCTTTTTCGGGAGTAAATTTGAATGCATTTGACAAGAGATTAAAGTACACTTTATCCATTAAATTCCTATCTATATAAACTTCTAGATTTTCATTATTTGAAGTCAATGAAAAATCAATTTCACGTCTTTTGGCTTCTCGATCAAAGTCGGACATGATGCTCTTTGAAAAATCGAACAAATTCGTTTTGGATGCTCTTAAAGTAAATTTTTCATCCTGATTTTTTCTATAATCCAATAACTGATTGATCAAACGCAACAATCTTCTTGAATTATTATACATTAAAACAATATCCTTGTTTACGGCAATCCCTTTATTTTTAAATTCATTTGCCAATGATTCTACTGAACTCAATATCAAGGTTAACGGGGTTTTGAATTCGTGTGACAATCCCGTAAAGAAACTCAGCTTTGCTTCGTTACTTTTTTTTATTTCCTCTACAAAACGCTCAATTTCATTCCTTTGGCTAACAATTTTCTCATTCGTTATTTCTAATTCTTTTTTCTTACGTCGAATTACAATTCCAGAATAAATACTATAAATGGCAAGACTCAATACGATAATTAATAATGAAATTAAAAGTTTTATAAGATTACTCTGATTTGCGTATTTTTTTTCCTGATTTTTAATAATACTCTGTTGTTGCTCGATATCCGATTGTTGGATGGTTATTTTATCAAACTGATTGTTCATGATATCCGCATTAAGAGAATCAATCAAAATGGTATTCAGTTTGTTGTTTTTAGGAACAATCTCTCCATTGACTATCCTTAATGCCAATTTTATCGCCTCACTGCCTCCTGTGGGATACAAAATCGTACTTTCTAAAACGCCATCTTTCACCAATTGAATCCCTCCATACGGACCATTAAGACCATCAACACCTATAAATTTAATTTTTTTCTCAACTCCTTTATTCTTTGCGATTTTCCAAGCATTATAGGCAATCATGTCATTAAAAGCATACACATAATCGATTTTAGGTAAACTGTCTAACAGTTTTATATAATTTTCTTTGGGATGCCCAAAATCATCTGAATTGACTGTAATAACTTTAATCCCCGGATATTGTTTCACTATCTGTTTGAATCCTAAACTTCTTTCTAAACCGGGTGATGTGGTCAAATCTCCGTTAATTTCAATCACATTGGCATGTCCGTTAGAACTGGAAGCAATATGCTTTCCTGCCAATCGGCCTACTTCTATATTATCTGCCCCCAAAAATGCGGTATAATTGGTCGTATTTGCTTTTCTGTCTACTATAATTACGGGAATTCCTTTTTCTCTTGCTTTTTCGATGACTGGAACAATAGAATCCGATTCGAAAGGAGAAATAATAATAACATCCACTTTATTATCGATGAATTTCTGAATATCACTAATTTGTTTACTTGCCTGCCGATTGGCATTATAAATAGTTAAATTGATTCCCGGATGAAGTGAAGCTTCCACTTCCATGGCATGATTCATTGAAGTCCTCCAAATATCATCACCTACACTTTGCGAAAACCCTATAGAAACAGAATCTATGTCATCTGTTGATGATTTACATGAATGTAAAAAACCTATAACACCTAAGATTATTATGAAAGAGTATTTTCTTAGCATAAACTATATAAATTAATAACAATGTAACGAATTATAATCTGAACATACTTGAATTGTATATCCCTAAAGAATTGTTTTAAAATAACTTAAAACTTTTTTAGTGATTCAAAAAAATTATGGAATAGAATAGTTTCAACAGTGAAGTAATTGTCCTTTTTACAGATATTAAAGTCATTTGTAATTTCAAGAATTAAATTGTCTTTGTGAACTGCAAACAAATATATAAAAAATACAACTATATTACATTAAAATGTAACCCTAAAAAAGGATAGACCAGAATAAGTCTAAAAAGAATTTTTATCTAAAAAATCTTCTTTAAAATTAATCATTGAAGAAATCGTAGTATACAAATGAGGATGGTATTTTTTGAACTCATGGGGTGTTTCAAAAAAATGTTCTAAAATTACAGACAGAAATTCGAATTGATTTTCATAAGCATACAACCTAAAATAACCTTTTGTCCTCAATTCGGCATTCAAATTAACATCTTTGTAATATTGAATCACTTCATTAAATTTATCATAAAAAATAACCGCACTGGAATCACTATTTTTCAAACAATGAATAAGACAAGTTCCGTCTACACGAATACAATCGTCTTTGATCGCAATATTCGTTTTAATTTCCCCGCTAAAAATCCATCGGGGTAAATTTCAGGGTAAAAGGAAGTTTTTCTGGGAAATCAACATATTTTGTATTTTTTTGAGTTATCCGTAAACCAATAAAGGCAGGTATATTACACGTTTTTCGTGTAATATACCTGCCTTTATTAATTAGAGTTAGTGACCGCGGAGGGGTTCGAACCCCCAACCCTCAGAGCCGAAATCTGATATTCTATCCAGTTGAACTACGCAGCCATTTTATTTTATGTTTACACCAATAGTTTTTTAACTATAGTAGAAATGGTTTTCCCTTCGGCAGTTCCGCCTAATTGTGCAGAAGCTAACCCCATTACTTTACCCATTGAAGCTATTCCTGATGCTCCAGTTTCTGCAATGATTTTTGCAATCACAGTTTCTATCTCCGCTTCGCTTAATTGGGCAGGCAAGAATTTTTCGATTACAGCAACTTGAGCCAATTCCGGTTCCGCTAAATCAGGACGGTTTTGCTCTGTAAAAATACGGGCACTTTCTTTACGGGTTTTCACTAATCGTTGAAGCAATTTCACCTCTTCATCTGCTGTGATTTCTTCTTTTGACCCTGTAGCAGTTTGCGCTAAAAGAAGTTCTGATTTAATCGCTCTTAAAGCTTCTAATGCTACTGTATCTTTGGCTCTCATGGCGGTTTTCATTTCGTCCATGATTTGAACTGATAAACTCATATTTTTTTTATTTATTGGGTTAATCGATTCGTATCGATTGTTAAAAACAATATCCTGAAAACGATTCTTTTTGCACCAGATGGGAGTGAAAAGCCTTTTGAAAAAAGCTTGAAACGACAGCTGGATAAAGGCGCAAACGAATCATTCTAATTTTATGCGAGTGCGAAGATAAAAAAAATAACCCGAAAATTAAATTCAATTTTCGGGTTAACTTATTTTGATTGTAATAGCTTAATCTACATTGTCGTGTAAATACGAATTATTAGAACGCAACTGCAAATCATTATTACTGTCAATCCCTACCGATATTCTTGAATTGGTAGTGTTTACCTGTGTATTAGAGATGTCTATTCCTAATCTTTTATAAGCCGGCTCTCTTTCGTATTCATCAATTTTAGAAACATTATTATGAAACTTGTAATTAAATTCTTTTAGCTTTTTTCTTCTTTCATCTGCTCTAAGACGTAATGTTTCTTCGATTGTCATTTCTATTGGAGAAATTTCTTCGAAATTTGAAGAAGCATTTACTGTAGTTTCAACCTGTTTCATAGTAATATTCAATTCTTCAGGTATTACTTCTTCTATTACTTTAGCAACTGGTTTAGAAGCGATAAAATCATTTTCAGGCTCCATATACTCTTCTAAAGAATATTTAATGATTCCGTTATCAGACAATTCCGTTACCGGTACAAACTGAACAGGCTGATTCACTTTTATCTCGCGTGTTTCTTCTGTCAATTCAAATAAAATCGGAGCTTCTTCTTTTGGTGCTACCGGTTCTGATTTAGCAACTGGTAAATCAAAAGAAAATGTAGTTTGTTCTTGTCTCTCAACAACTCTTTGTTGTTGTACTTCTCTTATTTCAGCCACTTTTGGAGCCTCAACTGTAAAATCGATATCTGAAATAGGAGAGACAATTTCGAAAGTAACATCAATATTTTTAATGAATTCAGACATCACTACTAAGTCATCATGAACTACTGGCGCAGCAACAACAGGAGCAGCAACAACAACAGGCTCTGGAATGATTTCTTCTTCAACTAAGTCAAAGACAATTCTTTCTTCTGTATTTGAAGATGGAATTTCTTTATTTACATCAAAAACAGTAACCGTATTTTTACTCAGATTATGAACGCTTTTTTGCTCATCTTCCAAAGTGTGAATTATTTTTTTAGGCTCTGTATTTACAATGTCATTTTGTTGTTCAATATCAAAACCTGTTGCGATAATAGTTACAGCGATAGCGTCTCCTAATGTTTCATCTTCACCGACCCCCATAATAATATTAGCATTGAAACCTGCTTCTGATTGAATATGGTCATTGATTTCACCTATTTCATCTAAAGTAATTTCATTTGAGCCAGAAACGATGAGCAACAATACGTTTTTAGCTCCTGTAATTTTATTATCATTTAACAACGGTGAATCTAAAGCAGAAATAATTGCTTCTTTCGCTCTGTTTTCACCCAAGGAAATAGCCGAACCCATAATAGCTGTTCCGCTATTAGCCAATACCGTTTTCGCATCACGCAAATCGATATTTTGAGTATAGTGGTGCGTAATAACTTCAGCAATACCTCTAGAGGCTGTTGCCAAAACTTCATCCGCTTTAGAAAATCCGGCTTTGAAACCTAAATTCCCATATACTTCTCTTAACTTGTTATTATTAATTACAATCAAAGAGTCTACCTGCTTGCGTAATTTTTCAATTCCGATAAGCGCTTGCTCTTGACGTACTTTCCCTTCAAATGAAAACGGAAGTGTCACGATACCCACAGTAAGAATATCTCTTTCTTTTGCCAACTGAGCAATAACGGGAGCGGCACCGGTTCCTGTACCTCCACCCATTCCGGCAGTAATAAAAACCATTTTGGTATTGCGGTCCAACATTTTTTCAATATCAGCAATACTCTCAATAGCCGATTGTTGTCCAACATCCGGATTTGCACCTGCCCCAAGTCCTTCCGTTAGATTAACCCCTAACTGAATTTTGTTTGGCACAGCACTGTTTTGTAATGCTTGTGAATCTGTGTTACAAACAATAAAATCTACCCCTTTGATTCCTTGTCTGAACATGTGGTTGATGGCGTTACTACCACCGCCTCCTACACCAATTACTTTGATTACATTTGATTGATTTTTAGGTAAATCAAATGAAATACTTCCAAATTCTGAGTTGCTCATCATTTTATTTGGTTTTTGATATTAATATTATAATGTTGTATGTATTGTAACTAATCTATTCTGCATTATCTAAGAAATCTTTAATCTTATCAACATATCGATCAAAAAAAGATCGCTTTATTTTATCTCCCGTTGATTCTTCTTTCTTAACTATTGTCTCAACTTCTTCCTCCTGATGCTGATGTTGTTCTTGTCTTACTTCAACACTTTCATAAACAGGCGCTCTATAGACCTTTTCTTTGGGTTGGGCTACTTCTTCGAATCTAACGGCACTTTGCGTATTGTTTTCAATACTATTCATTACCAACCCTACTGCAGTAGCATATAACGGACTTGAAAATTCTTCATCGGAATTACCGGCCAAATGCTCGTTCGGATATCCAATTCTGGTATCCATTCCGGTAATATATTCCACCAATTGCTTGATGTGTTTTAATTGTGCTCCCCCTCCGGTAAGCACAATTCCAGCAATTAATTTTTTCCTTGGATCTTCATGCCCATAGGCTTTAATTTCGGTAAAAACCTGCTCAATTATTTCCACCACTCTCGCATGAATAATTTTAGACAAATTTTTCAAAGAAATTTCTTTTGGTTCTCTTCCTCTTAACCCAGGAATCGAAACAATTTCATTGTCTTTGTTTTCTCCCGGCCAAGCCGAACCGAACTTCACTTTTAATAATTCAGCTTGCTTTTCTATAATAGAGCAACCTTCTTTTATATCTTCTGAAATTACATTTCCTCCAAAAGGAATCACCGCAGTATGACGAATAATACCATCTTTAAAAATAGCCAAATCAGTTGTCCCTCCTCCAATATCAATCAAAGCAACACCTGCTTCTTTTTCTTCCTGACTCAATACAGCGTCAGATGACGCCAATGGCTCTAAGGTCAACCCTGATAGTTCAATTCCTGAACTCTGAATACAACGTCCTACATTTCTGATGGAAGAAGCCTGACCTACTACTACATGAAAACTGGATTCCAGTCTCCCTCCGTACATCCCTATAGGCTCTTTTATTTCAGACTGCCCATCAATTTTAAATTCTTGCGGCAAAACATGAATAATCTCTTCTCCAGGCAGCATTGCTAATTTATTCACCTGATCAATTAACAACTGAATATCGCCCCCTCCTATCACCTCTTCCGGATTAGAACGACTGATATAATCTGTATGTTGAATACTACGGATATGTTGCCCAGCAATTCCAACTACTACATCTTTAATTTTGTACCCTGAATTATTTTCAGCTTCAAGTACAGCTTGCTGGATAGACTGTATCGTTTGTGTAATATTATTCACTACACCTCTAGCTACACCTAAACTTTTGGATTTACCAACTCCCAAAATTTCTAACTTCCCATACTCATTTTTCTTGCCTATCATGGCAACAATTTTGGTTGTCCCAATATCTAGACCCACTGCAATATTCTCTTTTTCCATTATCTATTATTTAGTGCAAACTACTTGTTGTGTAAATCTGAGATCTATTTTTTTATATTTATATAGCGAACTATCTAAAACCGCTTTCTGAAAAAAAGCTTTATAATTATTAAATTTCATTTCTACTTTATCCATATTACCAAAATCAATTTGATAATCAAAATTCCTATTCAGCATTTTTAGACTCCCATTAGACATAATTTGAATGGCAATGATGTTTTTTTTCAAAAAATCATCATCAAAAATTATCCTGAATATCTTAGCCAATTTCTCGCTATTTTTCCTGTTTATATTTCCTGAAACAAGCGGAACTCTAGCGGTAAAATTATCAGACAATGGCATTATACCTCCTTCGTAATCAATATAAAAAGAGTCATCCCCTTCTAAAACCCTGGCCACCGGAGTCTTTTGTTTTACTACTGCTTTCAAAACACCATCAATACTCACAAACACCTCTGATTTCTCAATCATATCGTTTGAATCTAGTATTTTTTCCAGCTTATTCAAATCTAATTTATCTTTTTGAATACTTGAGGCACTCCATTTATTTTCTATTAACAATTTATTAACCGTTTCTCTTTTCAAAAAAAGGGCATTTTCACCTTCAAAAACGACCACTGATTTGGTCAATTTTCTAGCTTCATTTCGTTTTGAAGTAAACGAAAAAAGAAAAATCACCAATCCGAAGATGAGCAATAATCTAATATTTGTCCAATTAAAGAGTTTCATTTAGTGCCTGTTTAATTTCTATCACCAATTCCCCGATATCCCCTGCTCCGATAGTTACAATTACCGGTGCATCACTTGCTTTAATCACAGCAATCAAATCCTCCTTGGAAACTAACTTTTTATTTTGGTTGTCGATTTTTCCCATCAACCAAGTGGAAGTAATTCCTTCCATCGGCAATTCTCTTGCCGGATATATTTCCATAAGAACCACTTCATCAAATGCCGACAGACTTTTAGCAAAATCATCTGCAAAATCTTTGGTTCTACTAAACAAATGTGGCTGAAAAACTGCCAGCACTTTTCTACCTGGATATAATTCGCGAACCGCTTGATGCACCGCATTGATTTCCGTTGGATGATGCGCATAATCATCAATATAAACCAACTTATCCGTTTTTATCTGATATGAAAATCTCCTTCTTATTCCTTTGAATGAAGCTAAGGCTGTTGCAATGGCATCGGTTGGGGTGCCGAATATTACTGCCATTGCAACGGCCATTAAAGCGTTCATCAAATTATGTCTTCCGGGCAAACCAAATCGTAAATCTTTTATAATAGTATCCGGTGTTTTTACATCAAAAACATAGCTGCCATTTTCAATTCTTACATTACATGCTGTATAATCTGCAGCTTCATTTACTGCTACTCGAAGTCCTTGTAATGGTAATTCCTTCGTTATAAACAACTTATTCTTATCTTCTACTTTATCTGCAAATTGTACAAACGATTTCTCAATAGCATCACTGGTACCGTAAATATCCAAATGATCCGCATCCATTGAAGTCACACAGGCAATATCCGGATGTAGATGCAAAAACGAACGGTCAAATTCATCTGCTTCAACGACAGTTACCGACTTTCCGGTTCCTATGAGATTTGAATTATAATTTTCTACTATTCCACCCACGAACGCCGTAACATCGACTCCACTTTGGTGTAAAATATGCCCTAAAATACTTGAGGTAGTGGTTTTTCCGTGTGTTCCTGCCACTGCAAAACAAAACGTATCTTGGGTAATTATCCCTAATACTTCGGCTCTCTTTTTAACCTGATACCTACGCTCTATAAAATAATTCCATTCCGAATGCGTTACCGGAACTGCAGGCGTATTAATTACCAACGTATTTTCTACATAAAAATCTTTCGGAATCAAATCGATACTATCCTCAAAATGAATTGAAATTCCACTATCGATCAACTCTTGGGTTAATTGTGTTGGTGTCTTATCATAACCGGCAACTTTTTTTCCAATAGTTTTAAAATAACGAGCTAAAGCACTCATTCCGATGCCCCCGATTCCGATAAAATAAACGTTATGTATTTGATTTAAATTCATTTTTCAATTTTAAGTTTAATAGCAATTCAAAAATCGTAGTATGGAAATTTTTATATTGCAGTTACTATTTTATTAGTTTTATAATTTCATCTGCAATCACTTTGGTTGCATCTGGCATTGCCAATTGTTTGATATTTTCACTCAATTGCATTTGTTTTCCTGTATCCTTCAATAAAGCTTCAAAAACAAGACTAAACTCGGCATCGAGTTCCGACTCTTTTAACAAAAGTGCTCCTTTTTTATCTACAATTGCTTTAGCATTTTTAGTCTGATGATCTTCGGCAACATTCGGTGACGGAATAAAAATAACCGGTTTACCCACGATACATAATTCTGAAACCGATGAAGCTCCTGCACGCGAAACAATAATATCTGCCGCCGCATAGACCAAATCCATTCTTTCAATAAAAGCAAGAACCTGAACATTTGCCGTATTGTATTTTTTATAATCTTCAAAATACAATTTCCCACATTGCCAGATGACCTGAACATTCTGAGCTGTTATTTTATCAAGTTCTTTTTCTATTAATTGATTTATTCTTCTGGCACCAAGGCTTCCACCAAGTACCAACAGTGTTTTTTTATTGGGATCTAAATCAAAATAAGCGATAGCCTCATCTCTTTTACTATCAATCGCTATTAAATCCTGACGAACCGGATTTCCAGTCAAAATCATTTTTGCTGCCGGAAAAAATCGCTCCAGGTTTTCATAAGCAACACAAATAGCATCTGCTTTTTTGCTCAATAACTTATTCGTAATCCCTGGGAATGAATTTTGTTCCTGAATCACTGTTGGAATATGCATCATATTCGCCATCTGCAACAAAGGACCACTGGCAAATCCACCCGTTCCAATGACTACATCCGGTTTAAATGTTTTGATTATTTTTCTAGATTTCCACAAACTATCTATTAATTTAAACGGAAACAATGCGTTTTGCAAAGTGAGTTTACGTTGTAAACCTGCAATCCACAAACCTTTGATTGGATATCCTGCCTGTGGGACTTTTTGCATTTCCATTTTGTCCTGAGCACCCACAAAAAGGAATTCAGCATCCGGGAAGCGTAATTTTAATTCATTGGCTATTGCAATTGCAGGATAAATATGTCCTCCTGTTCCGCCCCCACTCAATATGAATTTATAGTGTTTCATCTGATTTAAAAATTATATTAACTTTTAAAATTATTTATTCGAAACTGCATTCATCGGATTATTTGCTCTGTCTTCAATAGAATAATCCCCTTGGTGTTCTTCTTGCTCTTGAGCATTTAATTCCGCATCGATTAATCTTTGAAGTGCTTCTTCTCTTTTGGCAGCTATTTTAAGTTCCTCTTCTATTTCTTCTTCTTTTTTGGTCACACTAATGATGATTCCAAGGGCAAAACAAGTCATCCATATCGAACTCCCCCCGCTACTGATTAATGGCAAGGTTTGTCCCGTAACAGGCAACAATTCGACCGCAACTGCCATATTAATCATCGCTTGAAATATCATTGGAAACCCCAGCCCAACAACGACTAATTTCCCAAAAAGCGTATTAGCTTTATGGGAAGCGATAACAAAACGAAACAACAATAACAAATACAAACCCAAAACCATGAGCCCCCCTAAAAGTCCATATTCTTCAACGATTATAGCAAATATAAAATCGGAAGAAGACTGTGGTAAAAAATTCTTTTGAACGCTTTTCCCCGGCCCCAAACCATAGATTTGTCCCGACGCAATGGCTATCTTAGCTTTTTCAATTTGATAATTGTCCTCATCTGGTTTATCAGTCCTAAAATTTTCAATCCTGCTTCCCCAGGTACTCACCCTGCTAAAAAACCTGGAATCAGGAAATGCCTTAGCGATAAGTATAAAAAAAGCAAAGAAAACAATTCCGGACCCCACAATGAATCCTATGTATTTTATGGGATACTTACCTATAAATACCAACATAATTACCATTGAAAATATCAACGCAGTTGTTGAAAAGTTAGCCGGAAGGATAAACATCAGTGTAATAAATACCGGAATCCAAAGTTCTTTAAGAGACTCTTTAAAATCTATGGGCTCTTCTCTTGTTTTAGATAAATACCGGGCAACATAAATAAACAAAACCAAGGAAGCTAAAGTCGAAGTTTGAAATGTAATTCCAACAAAAGGAATCTGAATCCATCTACTGGCATTAGCACCCGCGATCACAGTCCCTTTAACTAAGGTATAAGCTAATAAAATCCAAACTACCGGTAATCCAACTTTAGAAATTGCCCTAAAATAATGGTACGGCATTTTATGAACCCAATAAATAATCAAAAACCCAATACAAATATGTGCTAAATGTTTGACCAAATACCCCAATGTATTCCCGGTTCCATGACCTAAATAAGCTAAATTACTACTGGCACTAAAAACAGGCATAAACGAAAACAAACCCAATAAAGCCACAAATGACCATATTCCTTTATCCCCTTTTAAATTGTTTATTAACTGCTTCATATACCCTTTTTTAAGTTTATTCTATTCGATGTTTAAAAACATCTTACTTTAAACTTTTTATTATAAATTTTGTACAGCCTGCTTAAATTGTCTTCCTCTGTCTTCGTAGTTTTCAAACAAATCAAAACTGGCACAAGCCGGAGACAACAATACCGTATCTCCTTTCTCGGTTAATCGTTGGGCTGTTCTTACGGCATCACTCATAGTATTAACTTCAACCATAATATCTACCACATTTCCAAATGCTTCAATAATTTTTCTATTATCTACACCCAGACAAATAATTGCTTTTACTTTTTCACGTACTAATGACATCAGTTCATTGTAATCATTCCCTTTATCAACGCCACCAACAATCCAAACCGTTGGAGTATTCATACTGTCTAAGGCAAAGAAAGTTGCATTGACATTTGTTGCTTTAGAATCATTTATATACTGAACATTTTGGATTTTTAACACTTTCTCCAATCGGTGCTCCACTCCTTGAAAATTAGATAAACTTTCACGGATTGTCGCTTTTCTTATTTGCATTAATTTTGCCACAGAGGTTGCTGCCATCGCATTTTTCATATTATGTTTTCCTTCTAAGGCAATTGTTTCCGTTTCCATTTTAAATTCTTCCTGATTGATGATTACTTCCATGATATTATTTTTTATAAATGCTCCTTCATTGAATTCTTTAGACAATGAAAAAGGGATTAATTTTGCTTTTATTGTATTCTTTTTTAACCATTCGTTGATTGCCTCATCATCTGCGTCATAAATAAGATAATCTTCTTCGGTTTGATTCATTGTAATCCGGAACTTTGAATCGATATAATTTTCATATTTATAGTCGTATCGGTCTAAATGGTCCGGGCTTATGTTGGTTATGATAGCGATATGTGGCTTGTAATTGATGATTCCGTCTAACTGAAAACTGCTTAATTCCAACACATACGAATCAAATTCCTCATCGGCTACCTGCCAGGCAAAACTCTTTCCTATATTCCCTGCCAATCCTACATTTAAACCTGCTGATTTCAGTAAATGATAGGTTAACATTGTTGTTGTTGTTTTACCATTGCTTCCCGTTATCCCTATTGTAATAGCTTTTGTAAAAGGGGCAGTAAACTCAATTTCAGAAATCACAGGAATGCCTTTTTCTACCAGTTTTTTTACAATCATGGCTTTCTCCGGAATTCCGGGACTTTTCATCACCACATCGGCATTTAGAATCAAATCCTCTGTGTGTTTTTCATCTTCCCAACTAATTCCATTATGCACCAGAACTTCTTTGTAACTTTCTTTAATCTTTCCAAAATCGGAAACAAAAACATCATAGCCTTTTTTCTTTCCCAAAATAGCTGTTCCAATTCCGCTTTCCCCTCCACCTAAAACTACCAGTCTCATACTATCTTAATTTTAAAGTAACAATAGACAATATGGCCAACATGATGGCAACAATCCAAAAGCGGGTTACAATTTTACTCTCGTGATACCCTTTCTTTTGATAATGATGATGGAGCGGTGACATTAAAAAGATTCTTCGTCCTTCACCAAAACGCTTTTTAGTATATTTAAAGTAACTCACCTGCAAAACCACCGAAAGATTCTCGGCTAAAAATATCCCGCATAATAATGGAATTAATAATTCTTTACGAACCGCAATAGCTAATACTGCAATGATTCCTCCAATAGTTAAACTTCCCGTATCTCCCATAAAAACCGATGCCGGATAAGAATTATACCATAAGAATCCTATTAAGGCCCCTACAAATGCCGAGATAAAAACAGTCATTTCACCCGAATTAGGGATATACATAATATTCAAATAATTGGAAAAAATGATATTACCGGAAAGAAAGGTAAAAATCCCTAATGCAAAAACAGATATCGCAGAAGTTCCTGCCGCCAATCCATCAATTCCGTCAGTTAAATTAGCTCCGTTTGAAACTGCCGTAATAATAAAAATCACGACAGGGATAAAAATCAGCCAAGCCCATTTCTCATAGCCTTCTCCTGTCCATGCTAATACTTCGGCATAGTCAAACTCATTGTTTTTAAAAAAAGGAATTGTTGTTGCTGTAGATTTTTCTTCCACTGGTACCGTAGAGATTACATTTTCAGTTGTCGGATTAAAAACATCCGTTTTGGTCGCATCGGTACGCACTGTAACACTTGGATTAAAATAAAGAACAGTCCCTACAATAAGCCCCAAGCCTACCTGACCAAAAACTTTAAAAATTCCTTTAAGACCTTGTTTGTCTTTTTTAAAAATTTTGATGTAATCATCTACAAATCCAATTGTTCCCATCCAAAGTGTGGTAACAATCAACAATACAATATAGATATTATGCAATTTAGCAAACAGCAAAACAGGTAACAAAGTAGCAAATATGATAATCAAACCTCCCATGGTAGGTGTACCTGCTTTTTCATTTTGACCTGCTAACCCCAATTCACGAACTGTTTCACCTACTTGTTGATTTCTAAGAAAATTAATAATCTTTTTTCCAAAAATGGTAGATAACAGCAAGGAAAGCATAAATGCCAAAGCAGATCTGAAAGTAATATACTGAAACACTCCTGTTCCAGAAATATTTAATGTTTTGTCTAGGTATTCAAATAAATAATACAGCATATTTTACTATTTATGGAGTTGTTCTAATATTTCTTTTACTATTTTCATATCATCAAAATCATGACGAACGCCTTTGATTTCCTGATAGGTTTCATGTCCTTTTCCTGCAATCAATATAATATCATTAGGTCCTGCCAATTGACAAGCCACCTTAATAGCCTGTTTCCTGTCTGAAATAGACAATACTTTCTTTTGATTATGAACCGCAACCCCTTGCTCCATCTCAGAAATAATGGAATCCGGATCTTCATTTCTTGGATTGTCAGATGTAAGGATTACTTTATCACTCAAATCAGAAGCAATTCCAGCCATTATAGGACGTTTAGCCGTATCACGATTCCCGCCACAACCTACAACTGTTATCAATTGTTCGTTCTTAGTTCGAATATCTCCAATGGTTTTCAACACATTTTCCAATGCATCCGGTGTATGGGCATAATCTACAATAGCCGTAATATTCGAATTAGAAACAATAAATTGAAATCGTCCGGACACACTTTCTAAATCAGATAATAATCGAAGTGCATCAAAACTGTCCATTCCTAATTCAATAGCAGTACCATAAATAGCCAACAGATTATACGCATTGAATGTCCCGATTAATTTTACCCAAACCTCATTGTTGTTAATCTTCAGCAACAATCCAGACAATTGATTTTCGAGAATTTGCGCTTTGTAATCCGCATATGATTTTAAAGCATAGGTGCGTTTTTTGGCCACAGTGTTTTGCAACATTATCGGACCATTTTTATCATCAATATTGGATAATGCAAATGCCGTTTGGGGCAGATTATCAAAGAATGATTTTTTTACATCCCTGTATTCTGCGAAAGTTGGGTGATAATCTAAATGATCATGGGACAAATTGGTAAACACACCTCCTGAAAAATGAAGTGCTTCGGTTCTTTTCTGATGAATTCCATGAGAACTGACTTCCATGAAACAATATTCAACCCCGGAATCTACCATTTCTCTCAAATAATGATTAATGGTAATCGAATCAGGAGTTGTGTGCGTGGCTTTATATTCGACATCATCTACTAAAATTTTCACAGTAGACAGCAGGCCTACTTTAAATCCTGCTTTTTTAAACAATTGGTACAACAACGAAGCAATCGTTGTTTTTCCGTTTGTACCTGTTATTCCTACCAGTTTCAATGATTCTGAAGGATTCTTAAAAAAATTGGCCGCCATAAAAGCCAGTGCCTTATTAGTATCCTTAACTTGTATATATGTTATCCCAGATTCCATTTTTTCTGGAAAAGTATCACAGATTATGGCTTTAGCCCCTAGTTCTATTGCTTTATCAATATAATCATGACCATCTGATACAGAGCCACGAATAGCTACAAAAATATCATTTTCTTCCATTTTTCTGGAATCAAAGTCCATTTTATGGATAGCAATATCAGTCGACCCTTTTACTGCCTCAATAGCTACTTTGTATAATATGTCTTTAAGAATAATCACAATAATTCTAGTGTTATGTTTGTATTTTTTATAATATTCTGACCTGCTTGCAGTGATTGTATTTTAACCTTTCCCACACCTACCGCTTTAACTTTAAGTCCTAAATTTTCTAATAAAGCAATAGCATCCATTCCTGGCATTCCTTTAACGTTAGGAATAGTACGTTTGTTATTTTGCAGTTTTGTATAGTATGAATTGAAATTTCTTTCTTGTTTTTGAATTTTTCTATTCAAATTTTTTATTTCGTTCGTAGAAGGAACATCTGTAAAAATTTTTTGGGCGATTCTTCTAAAAACCGGTCCGGCAACATCAGCACCATAATAATTATTATTTACCGTACTTGGCTTATGAACCACCACTATACAGGAATATTTAGGATGATCCGCAGGAAAATAACCCACAAATGAGGACGCATAATACTTTCCTGCACCGCCATCTTTAGCATAATTAACTTGGGCCGTACCTGTTTTTCCGGCCATTGAAAATTCCTTAGAATAGAGTTTCGAACCTGTTCCTTTTTTTACCACATTAAACAATACGGCTTTCAATTTTGCAAGTGTTGCTGGAGAACAAACTCTTGGATTGATAACTTGCTTCTCCATTTTTTTAATGGTTTTGTTCCATGCTTTAATTTCTGAAACAAATTGCGGTTTCACCATTTCTCCATTATTGGCCACCGCATTATAAAATGCCAGTGTTTGCATTGGCGTAACCGAAACACCATAACCAAAAGCCATCCAAGGCAATGAGATATTCGACCAATTTTTATCACTAGGTTGCGGAATAAATGGTCTGCCTTCACCTTTAAAATCCAAACCTAACCTTTTATTCAAACCATAAGAATTAACATGATTTACAAATTTTGAAGGATTATTTTTATAGTTTTCATAAACTGCCTGAACCATTACCGTATTAGATGAAACCTCAAAGCCTCTTGCCAAAGAGATTTTGCCATATCCTCCTTCGTGTGAATCACGTACTTTTTTTCCGGAATAGACAATTACTCCACCTTTGCTATCATAAACTGTACTAGTATCTGCCACTTTATCTTCAAGAATCGCCATTAAATCAACCAATTTGAATGTTGATCCCGGTTCATGAGATTCAGCAACCGCATAATTGGTGGTTTCATAATACGTACCGTCTGCAGCCCGCCCCAGATTAGAAATAGCCCTTACTTTGCCGGTTTGTGTTTCCATAACCACCACACAACCGTGATCGGCTTCATAATCTTCCAGTTGTTTTAGCAACGCATGATGGGCAATATCCTGAATAAAAACATCAATCGTAGAAATTACATCATATCCGTCTTGCGGTTCCACTTCGTTTACATCACGTATAGGTTTCCATTGCCCTTTGGCAATCTTTTGTTTTAAAATCTTACCGTCTTTTCCGTTCAAATAATTCCTGTACGCCCATTCAATTCCTTTTCCGTCAAAAACCCCATCAGGCCTTTGCCTTTCATACCCAATGGTACGCTCTGCAATTTTACCAATTGGATGCTCCCTAACGGTCTTTTGTTCCGTTATAAGCCCCCCTTTGTTTGCTCCCAGATTAAACAATGGTAGACTTTTGATTTTGATATATTCAGTATAGCTTAAATTCCGGGCGATTAAATAATATCTGTTCTTATTTGCCCTGGCTTTTCTGAGTTCGTTATGATAAAATCCGCTTGGTTTTCCTAAAACTATCGACAGAGAATCCGATAAAGCCTCTACATTTTTCTCGAAGTCTTCTTTTTTTGGAGCCAAAGCATCAAAACGCATTTCATAATTAGGAATCGAAGTCGCCAATAAACTACCATCCGCAGAATAAATATTCCCTTTATTGGCAGGAATCACAAAATTTTTAACCGTTCTTTCCTTGGCTAATTTTCTGTAATAATCCCCTTCAACCCATTGAATATTTGTCAACTTTACAGCAATGCCAATTGCTATCAAAAAGATAGCAAATGCAACCAGATAAATTCGGTACGATATGTATTTATCTTCTACTGCCATATTTTTTCAAGAAAATTTTTCTCTTCTTCTTTTTTTACTTTTATCTTAACAGGCGGAACGGTAGAGGGAAAAATTTGTTTTTCAACCATTTTTTCCGAAATAGTAGATTCCATTCTCAACTTCATCAACTGTGATCTTCTGTCTACAAATTCGGAGCGCAATTCCTTTACCTCATTAGTTAACTCAGCAATCTTAAACACTTTTTGTTCAAATTTTTGAGTATTCGCAATCATTATAATAGCCAAAACGATCAGAAAAATTATAAAACGCCAATTTTTAATTGCATCGTCATCTATTAAAAATCGTGCTTTTAATATATTATAAAGACCGTGTTTCATCTCTTTATTATTTTTTCTCAGCAATTCTTAACTTAGCACTACGAGCCCTATTATTGAGCCTGATTTCCTCATTACCAGGCACAATTAATTTTCCAACCATTTTAAACGGAACTGAAAAATTCCCAAAAAAATCCCTTTCAGGCTCCCCTTCAAACATTCCGTTCTTCATAAATCGTTTCACCAATCTGTCCTCTAGCGAATGATACGATATCACACTTAATCGCCCTCCCGGATTCAAAATTTCCAAGGACTGCTCCAAAAACTCTTTCAAAACATCCATCTCCTGATTCACTTCAATCCGAATGGCCTGATAGATTTGAGCCAATATTTTATTTCGAACTCTTTCCGGTAAATATTTCGCCAAAACTTCCTTCAACTCATCTGTAGTTTTGATTGGATACTCAGTCCTGGCTTCTATAATTGTTCTTGCCAAAGCAGGTGCATTTTTCAATTCGCCATAATCATAAAACACCCTTCTCAAATTGGCGTCATCATATTCATTGACTACCCTGTAAGCATTCAAATCATTCTTTTGACTCATTCGCATATCCAACCCGGCATCAAAACGGGTAGAAAAACCTCGTTCCGCCACATCAAACTGATGTGAAGAAACCCCCAAATCAGCCAAAATTCCATCTACTCCTTTCACGCCATAAAAACGCAAAAAACGTTTGATATACCTGAAATTCTCATTTATAAGTACAAATCGTTCATCCTGTATCGCATTCTCCAAAGCATCTTCGTCTTGATCAAAAGCAAACAACCTTCCGTTTGGCCCCAACCTGCTCATAATCTCTCTTGAATGTCCTCCACCTCCAAAAGTCACATCTACATACACTCCGTCCGGTTTAATATTTAAACCATCCACTGTTTCCTTAAGCAAAACCGGATTATGATATTCCATTTTCGTCATCATTTATATTACCCATTACCTCTTCTGCTAAGTCTGCAAAATCGACATCATCACCGTTAATTGATTTTTCATACAGCTCTTTATCCCAAATCTCAACAATATTTACCGCTGAAGAAAAAACAATATCCTTGGTGATATTAGAAAAAACCACCAAATCCTTCGGCACCAACAACCTTCCTAATGAATCTATTTCCACCACCTTAACCCCGGCCGTAAACCGACGAATAAAGTCATTGTTCTTTTTTACAAAACGATTTAACTTATTGATTTTCTGCATCATTAAATTCCATTCCTCCATTGGATACAACTCTAAACAAGGCTGAAAAACAGAACGCTTCAAAACAAAACCGTCTTGAAGAGAAGAAGCCAACTGCTTTTTCAAAGGAGCAGGCAACAAAACCCTTCCTTTGGCATCGACTTTACACTCATATGTTCCAACAATTGTATTCAAGAGAATAATATAAAAATGATACAGAGCAAAAATATAAAAAATATTACCACTATTTACCACTATTTACCACTTTGTTGATAAGTTTAGCCACTTCCGAACAAAAACCCTTAATTTTTGGACTATCAAGCTGTTAGCTTTCACTTCATTTATTTGAAAGAATATTCAAACAAGCCTAAATTTGATGTAATCATACCCAAAAAAACAAGCCAAAAAAAGAACAATCCTACGCCAAAAAATCCATCAAAAAAACATTCCAACAAACTCCACAATTGAGATAAAAAAAAGGCATTCCACAAAATATCTATCCAAAAAATCAATCCAAAAATTCTTTTTAATTTATTAAATCATATATTTGTGAAAATTGAAAAATCCGTATTCAAAAACATGGAAAAAAACTACAAAAAAGAAGGTAGATACAGCTATTATGAAGCTGGAGAAGGAACACCAATTGTAATCCTACATGGACTTATGGGAGGCTTAAGTAACTTTGACGGAGTCGCCAGTTACTTTTCAGACAAAGGTTATAAAATTGTCATTCCGGATTTACCGATATACACCCAAAACATCTTAAAAACCAATGTAAAAAACTTTGCCAAATACGTTAAAGATTTTATCACTTTCAAAGGATTTGACAGAGTAATCCTTTTAGGTAATTCACTTGGCGGACATATCGCACTTTATCACACTAAAATGTATCCTGAAAAAGTAGCAGGCCTAGTAATTACAGGAAGCTCAGGTCTTTACGAAAGCGCCATGGGTGACAGCTACCCCAAAAGAGGAGACTATGAATACATCAAGAAAAAAGCCGAGGATGTATTTTATGACCCTAAAATTGCAACTCCGGAACTTATTGATGAAGTATACGCCTCAGTAAACGACAGAATAAAATTAATCAAGACATTAACTATTGCAAAAAGCGCCATTCGTCATAACATGGCAAAAGACCTCCCAAAAATGCATGTAAAAACATGTATCATCTGGGGAAAAAATGACAAAGTAACCCCTCCGAATGTAGCTGAAGAATTTCATAAATTACTACCTAATTCTTCCCTGTACTGGATAGACAAATGTGGTCATGCCGCCATGATGGAACACCCGGAAGAATTCAACCACCTTTTAGAAACATGGTTAAAAAAAGTAGATTTATAATTGCTTTTACTTTCGCAAACAGCTCTTTTATTCCAAACAAAATATGAAAATCAATACCGCCGAATTTATAATCAGCAACTCAGATGTAAGCAAATGTCCGAAGGATTTTTTGCCTGAATATGCATTTATAGGCAGGTCTAATGTTGGTAAATCTTCATTAATAAACATGTTGACCAACCAAAAAAAATTAGCCAAAACTTCCGGAAGACCTGGAAAAACACAACTAATCAATCATTTCCTCATCAACAGCAATTGGTTTTTGGTTGATTTACCGGGATATGGCTATGCAAGAGTATCTAAAAAAACTAAATCTGTTTTTCAACAGTTTATCACTGATTATTTTGAACAAAGACAACAGTTAGCCTGCGCTTTTGTTTTGGTAGACATACGCCATGAAGCGCAAAAAATAGACATCGAATTCATGTCATACATGGGCGAAAGTGAAATTCCATTTTGCATTATATTCACCAAAGCGGATAAAATCAGCAAGGTAAAAATAGACTCTCATATTGCCGCTTATAAAAAACAGATGTTTGTCAATAATTGGGCCGAAATGCCTCCCTATTTCGTAACTTCCTCAACTGAATCTATTGGAAAAGACGACGTTTTAAACTATATAGACGAAGTAAATCAAGATATTTTTAAGAACAATAGCGGGTTCTAAATAAAAAAAGTCCCAATACTTGCGAGTAAGTATTGGGACTTTCTTTTAGAATCTATATTAGATTATTTTGTCAACTCTAACTTTTCTGCAAAATAATCACAGAAATCCTTCATGGTATCCGCCATCTTCTCATCCCCAGTAGCACGGTGAAAAGTATCAGACATAGCCACTAAAGTCTGATGAAAGAAAACCTTCATTTCATCAACCGGCATATCTTTGGTCCACAAATCAATGCGCATACTCTCTTTGGCCTTACTATCCCAAATAGACAACATAATTGCTTTTGATTCTTCTAATTCAACACCACCTTCTTTTGCGGACCACAATAATTTTTCGGGCACACGGTTTTCATCTAATTCTACAAGAAAATTAATTTCTGATCTATTTTTATCTGACATTACTTTTTAGGTTTATATTTTGATTTTTCGAATATTTCTTTGGCATTTGTCACTAATAATTGTGGCAAAGACACCTCATTGTTTTGCATATAAGAACGAACAATTTGCCAACCAATCCAAGTCCCAACCTTGCCCGGACTTTCGTTATCTATTTCTAAATAAAATTTAGAAAATGGTGCAGGGTTAATAAAACGGGGAAGTAGTTTTTGATCATCACTGTAAAGCAGTTGTTTTTCTATAAAATAACGCCACATATAACTCTCATTTTCTACACACCAGGCCAACTGTTCTTTTGTATATCCTATTTTATCTTCATCACCGTAATCCGGCAATAAAACATCTTTTAAATATAACTCCTTCCCGGATTGTATCATTTCAGAAAGAAAACTTTTATCCCTATCAAAAAGTATCTTTTGTTTGAAAAAACTGGAAACAATATCTGGCATCATTTGTCTTTGCTCAAAGTTCTGTTTGATATAATTAGGAAACTGATAAAATTTATGTTCCTTCCCTAAATACATTTCAAGAGAAACAATCAACAAACTATCCGCATATATAATCTTATTATTGTAATCCATTTCAGAAATTACAGTGATTACTTTAGGCGTTTTGGTTCGAGGGAAGTAATATTTTATATGCTTAAAAAGTGTTTCGATATCATTTTTTTCGGGCTCAAAATTTGCATACTTCTTTTGAACTTCCTGATACAATTCTCTCCACAAAGGATGTTGCATTTTTTCTAACCAAACAGCATCATCATTCCCCGATGGAAAAAAATACGGAAACTCTTTTTTTACCTTAGCTAAATCTTTGGGTTGTGTTTCGAAAAAAATTTTATCAAAACGCTCCACTTGAATTGAAACAGGAATCTCTTCAACTTCGTTTTCTATTTTACTTTTTTTATCACAGGACAAAAAAAAGAGAGATAAGGAATACAAAACAAGGTAATATTTCATTTTATTTTAATTAAATTTGTCAACTTCATAGATAAAAAGAAATGCATCCACAAATAGTTGTGCAAATATACATTGCTGCTAGTTAAAACTTAAACTATTATGACCAAAAAAAGCGCTATTCAAGTTGAAAAAGTAAATACACATATAGTTAACTGGTTAAAAACATATGCAGAAAACGCAAAAGTAAATGGTTTTGTTGTTGGAATTTCCGGTGGTGTCGATTCAGCGGTCACTTCAACCCTATGTGCTCAAACCGGCTTAAATGTGCTCTGCGTAGAAATGCCAATCCACCAACATGAAAGCCATGTAAGCCGTGGACGTGAGCACATAGAACAGCTAAAAAAGCGATTCCCTAATGTATCCAGTACTTTAGCCGATCTTACTTCTGTTTTTGAAACTTTAAAAAAAGAAGTTCCCGCTGACTTCGAAGAATGTAAACTTCGTTTGACGCTTGCCAATACACGTGCTCGTTTGCGCATGACCACCTTGTATTATTTTGCCGGAGTCCATGGCTATTTGGTCGCAGGAACAGGAAACAAAGTAGAAGATTTTGGCGTAGGTTTTTTTACCAAATATGGCGATGGAGGCGTAGACCTAAGCCCTATTGCTGATTTAATGAAATCAGATGTTTTTGCTTTAGGAGCCTATTTAGGAGTTCCAAATTCAATTTTAACAGCCGAACCTTCCGATGGCCTCTTTGGAGATGAAATGACCGACGAACAACAATTAGGTGCCAACTATGACGAATTGGAATGGGCCATGCTTGCTGACAAAGCCGGAAAATCTTCCGATGACTTTATAGGACGCGAAAAGACGGTTTTTGACATTTACAAACGCCTAAACAGGATTAACCAACACAAAATGAACGAGATACCTGTTTGTAAAATTAATTTTTAGCAACAGTATTTTGTCAATAAATTAGTATTAATACTTTTTTTTATGTAAATTTATAATTCATTTTTGAAAAACAACTCTTTAAACAATTAAATACCACAAATACCATGATAAAAGTTTGTTTTGCTGATAACTACCCTGTCGTGCACTTTGGAGTAAAATCATACTTCAAAGACCATGCAGACATATCAATTGTTGCCAATGTCGGCAGTTTTTTGATGATTCGGGATATACTCCTAACTAAGGAAGTAGATGTCTTAGTTTTGGATTTAGAATTGGAAGGTCTTTCCAGTATTTTCGAAGTTAAATCAATTTTGAAAAATTTTCCAAAGACCAAAATTATTATTTTCAGTGGCCTTTCTGAACAGGTTTATGCGCCAAATGCTATCAAAGCAGGTGTTTCAGGCTATGTTCATAAAAAAGAAAAATTGGAGACTCTAGGGTTATCTATTGTGAAAGTACACCAAGGAAAAATAATAATGAACGAGACCGTTAAGAAAAACCTAGCCTTAATTGCCAAACAAAGCAAAAGCGAACGTTTATACAGAAAACTTTCCAATAGAGAAGTAGAGGTTTTACGTTATTTAAGCGGAGGTAAAAAGAACCACGAAATTGCTGAAATTTTGGGACTTAACGAAAAAACAATCAGTACATATAAATTACGATTGTTAACCAAACTAAACGTTACCAACTTGGTTGATTTAGTTGAAAAAGCTAAAAAATTAGAAATCGTTTAGCTAAATCGGGACATTACTCTTCCTAATTTTTTGGAAAAAGAATTGATTAATTTATAATAATCAATTGCCATTGACAAATACTCTGTGTTATCTGAATCAGGTTCAGATGACATGGAGTTTTTTAATTCTTCGATAATCATATCTACCAAATACCATCTTAGGGTAAAAATAGTTTCAGATACATATTGCCCTATCGTATCATTTTTACTTTTAGGAAAAATATTTTGTCCCTCCCAATTATGCAAAACCAAACTTTCTTCTTCCATCAAAATATCAGTAACTTCTTGAGCAAATTCCGGTTTTAAATGCATTAAATATTGCTCAACGTGAAACGTTTCATGTTGAAGATAATAATTAATCAAATCATTAAACAATTCTCTGAATAACGGATTTGCCAATTCCACCTCATCTTCTTGTAAGCTCAAGTATATCCTTTGAAAAACTTTGTATTCCTTTCTTTCAACAAAATGCTCTATTTCTCCCTCTCCGTTTGTCCTCAATAACACATCTTCAAACTCCTCCGTTTTATTACCATATAGAAGTAAAATTTCTATTATTTTACGCTCTAAACGATACAAAATATCCACTTTTTGAACCGATTCCGGATTCTCATTCTTTACAACCTCTAAGGGTTGTTGTTCTTGTTTGGCCTTCTTACCAAAATCATTAACGTCCTTTTGAACCAATTGCGCCAAGGTACTCACCAGCACTTGCTCCGAAATATCCATAATACGGGAACATTCCTGAATGTAAATCTCCTGTTGGATTCTATCGGGAATTTTAGAAATGCTTTGCACCATATCTCTAATTAAATCGGCTTTTTTTATGGGATCATTCTTAGCTTCATTCATCAACAGTGAAGCCTTAAATTGAATAAAGTCTTTCGCATTATTTTCTAAATAAGCCACTAAATCATCGTGTGATGTCTTTCTGGCAAAACTATCCGGATCTTCCCCATCGGGAAAAGCACATACTTTAACATTCATCCCTTCTTCCAAAATCAAATCGATTCCACGAACAGAAGCACGAAGTCCGGCAGCATCCCCGTCAAATAATACTGTAATATTTTTGGTTAATCGATTGATTAGACGAATTTGATCCGGAGTCAGAGCCGTTCCAGAAGAGGCTACCACATTCTCAATTCCGGATTGATTGAACTGAATCACATCGGTATAACCTTCTACCAGATAACAATTATTCTGTTTGGCAATAGCCTGCTTAGCCTGAAAAATACCATAAAGTACTTTACTTTTATGGTAAATCTCGCTTTCGGGTGAATTGAGGTATTTAGCCGCTTTTTTATCATTGGTTAGAATCCTACCTCCGAAACCCAAAATACGTCCCGACATACTTTGTATCGGGAACATCACACGCCCTTTAAACCGGTCAAAAGGCCGATCTTCTTTAGGAATCGTCAAACCTGTGCTTTCCAGAAATTCTAATTTATAGCCTTTCCCCAAAGCTTCTTTAGTGAAAGCATCCCAGGTTTCAGGTGAATATCCTAAACTAAACTTTTTAATAGTTTCATTGGTAAAACCTCTTTCTTTAAAATAAGAAAGTCCAATTGCTTTTCCTTCTTCGGTATTTAGAAGTGTTTTATGAAAAAACTCTTTTGCAAATTCAGAAACCAAATACATACTTTCACGAACATCCGTATTGGCTTTTTCAGCATCCGTCTGTTCGGTTTCCTCAATCTCAATATTGTATTTTTTAGCTAAATAGCGAATAGCTTCCGGATATGTAAAATGAGAATGCTCCATCAGGAAAGCCACAGCATTACCTCCTTTTCCCGAACTAAAATCCTTCCAAATTCCTTTGGCAGGCGAGACCATAAACGACGGAGAACGCTCATCAGAAAACGGACTTAATCCTTTAAAATTACTTCCCGCGCGCTTCAATTGCACAAAATCGCCAATAACCTCCTCTACGCGAGCAGTTTCGAAAACAGTGTCTATGGTAGCTTTTGATATCAATTTTCTAAGAAATAAAGTTGAAAAAGGTCAAAGATACAAAGTAAGAGTATCAATGTCAATGACAATATCAAAAATCAATACAGCTTTTGAATTTGTCATTGACATTGCTATTGTCATTATTTTTCCAATTAATTAAAATCAAATCGCAACCCTAAAGAAACATTGTTTTGTTTCACCGTATTATCTTTGAACAACGGATTTAAATCGTATTTTAAATATAGACTGGTCGCTTTATACCCAATATAAGTACTCAAACCATAAATAAAGTCATTGGTGTTAAAATCACCTCGTGTTTTTTCAACTATACGATTTCCATCTAAATCGTATTTAAGAATTTGCTTTGATTTTAAATTAGCTCCAAAATACCCCCCAATTCCAAGCCTTAAACTGTTATGTGATTTAAAATAGGTTTTACCACCTTTAATCTTGGGTTTTGTAAAATCAAATTCCAAATGTATTGGAAGCACTAAATTTACATTTCGAAAACGGGATTTTTTTAACTCAACTGGACATACCTCTAAATCCGTCTTATTTCCATTTTCTACAAAAAAACGATTATTCGTTGAACGCAAATCATTATACATTAACGACAAGCCATATTTAGCATGTAATAAATTATCGTTTTTAAATATTCTAGTATTATAAGTCAAACCCCATTCGTAAAAACGGGATTTTCCATATTTAAAATCAGAATTAGCAATAGCTCCATCAGTAACTAAATTATTAGCTCCAATAGCAAATACGAATTGAGAGGAAGTCCTTTTTTCGATTCTATCTTTGCCATGATATCCTTTATCTCCTTTCTCCCATTTAAATACCACCTTATTCGTTTTTTTTACAGTATCAGATTCTAAGATTTTCCCATCAACCTTTTCCTGAACTAAATTATTCAAAGCTTCCTGTTCCTTAGCTACTCTTGATTCAATGTTTGCTGCTCTTGTTTGAGCCAATAGTTTTTTTTTATTCTCAGCTTCTTCTTTTGTAATTGTGCCATTAATCAATTGATTATTGACAGCCTCTACTTCTATTTTCAGCGCTTCTTTCTCTTCTTTTGTAATAGTTTCAATTTTTAAAGCAATATTTTTTGCCCGTTTTTCAAATGTATCTTGAGCTTTGATTTTACTCCCAAAAAGGCATAGCAATAGCACTAAGTAAATGGTAAAATTTCTCATAATGTTTTAATTTTTAAAAATGATGATGTTTTTTATTCTTGGTTCCGATTTACAACAACCTCTTTTACCGTCTTAAAGTTATTAGCAACCTTGCTAAATACACTTTGGCGAAAAGTCGGCTCTAAATCATTTTCTACTTGCTGCAATAAATGATTCGCATTAACACGCACTTCCAAATTTGGATTGGTTTTATTATTTAATCTTGCTGATTTGTCAACTCTTGCCAACAGTTCGTCAACTGTAACAGCATTCGTTTGTGAGGAAATTGATTCTTGTTCTATTTTTTGATTGATGATTGAAGACTCGACTACTTGATTTTGATTTAAGTCATTTTTAACCGTTGCTGATTTTAGTTTTATTTTAGAAGATTGATTACTTTTTGAAACTGCTTGTTGAACAACAAAAACGTTAGACTCTTTTTCCTCTATTTTCAAATGAATCGAATTCGAAGGTCTCAATTTAGTTTTAGGAATAACTGGATTCTGAATGACTACCCTATTTTTCTGATTTACAACTGTATTTTCTTGTAAAGTAAAATAGGCTGTCCCAATCAATAACAAACCAGCAAAACTTGCAGCAACATACAACCAAGGAAATTTAGCTTTTGGTTTTTCTGTAGCCGAAAGCATTGCATCCAGTTTTGCCCAAGCCATTTCTGAAGGCTTGATTTCACGGGAATTCAATTGTTCCCTGAACTGCGTTTCTAATTTATTCGGTTCCATTGCTATACTTTTTCAACTTGTTAATTTGTCCTTGCAGCATCTTTCGGGCATGTGACAGCTGCGATTTGGACGTTCCTTCATTAATACCCAACATATTGGCAATCTCCTGATGTTTATAACCTTCAATAGCATATAAATTGAAAACTATTTTATAGCCATCCGGCAAACTATCTATCAAAAACTGAATATCGGCTACTGAAAACTGACTTTCGATAGGATTAAAACTTTCCTCGAAATAATCCTCCTCCTCGATATACTTCAATTTTTTGTGAACCCTAATAAATGAAACACATTCATTTACCATAATTCGCCTAATCCAACCTTCAAAACTTCCTTTATGCTGGAAATTATTCAAATTGGTAAACACTTTCATAAAAGCAGTAATCATGATATCTTCGGCCTGATGAATGTCTTTTATGTATTGACGGCAAACACTTAACATTTTTGGTGAAAATTGAGTATAAATCTTTTGCTGTGCCTGTCGATTATTTTCGACCGCTAACCGGATTATTTCGTTTTCCTCCTGATGTAAGTTGATTACTTTCAAAATTTTTATAAAGTATTTCTATTAGTAAGACGATTGAAAATGCAAAAAGGTTGCATGGGGAGGAAAAAATTTCAATAGCAATATCAAAAATCAATAAGAATGACAATAGCAATTTCAAAAATCAATGCAGCTTTTGAAATTGATTTTTGTAATTGAAATTAATATTGCCTATTTTTTCCTTTCGATAACATAATTCACCATCAAAATCAGGGCATCTTTGAATTTTGAATTGGGATAATAATCTAAAAGGCGGAGTGCTTCCTGTTGAAATTCGATCATTTTTTGTTCAGCATACGCCAATCCATTATTGTTTTTCACAAAAGCAATCACTTCTTTAACTCGTTTCTTGTCTTTATTGTAATTTTTTATCGAATTGATCAGCCAGCTTTTTTCTTTTGAGGTGCAATTATTCAAAACATGAATCAAAGGCAAGGTCATTTTTTGCTCTTTGATGTCGATTCCTGTTGGTTTTCCTATTGCTTCATCGGTATAATCGAATAAATCGTCTTTTATCTGGAAAGCCATTCCTATTAATTCTCCAAACTTACGCATATTCTCGACCTGAATTTCATCTTCAATAACCGATTTTGCACCAAGAGCACAACAGGCAGCAATAAGGGTAGCTGTTTTTTGACGGATAATTTCATAATACACCGCTTCGGTAATATCGAGTCTTCTGGCTTTTTCAATTTGAAGTAATTCGCCTTCGCTCATTTCCCGAACGGCTACCGAAATAATGCGCAGTAAATCAAAATCGCCATTGTCTATAGAAAGCAACAATCCTTTGGAAAGCAGATAATCACCCACTAAAACTGCAATTTTATTCTTCCACAAGGCATTGATGGAAAAAAAACCCCGTCGCCGATTACTATCATCAACCACATCATCATGAACTAATGTCGCCGTATGAATCAACTCGATAACGCAGGCTCCTCTATAAGTTCTTTCATTGACTATTCCTCCCGAAACCATTTTTGAAGTCAAAAAAACAAACATCGGACGCATTTGTTTTCCTTTACGGTTTACGATATAATAGGTGATTCTATTTAACAACGCCACTTTAGAGGACATCGATTCGTGGAACTTTTTTTCAAAAAGTTCCATTTCATTAAAAATGGGCTGCTTTATTTGGGAAGTAATATTCATTCAGATTTCAAATATACTATTTTTAATAAAAAAACCGAGTTGTTTTTAAAGAAGTATCCTATTTTAAAAACCATTCCGGATTTAGATTAAAAAACTATTCTTTTTTGAAAACATCAGGTTGACAACTAAACACCTTTTGTTTGGCACAAACTAAATCATGTCATTCAACGATATAGCATACAACATTACAATTATTTGATTATTTTTATCGGTAAATACGCCCCAATTAAACCTTTAACTAATTTCTTTATCAAAAGAAAAACCTTAACCCTTTTAACTATGAAAACAAAAGTTTTATTTTTAAGCATGGTATTGAGCTTCTTAACCTACACCAGTTGCTCTAAAGATTCTGAACAAGATACGACCAATGTATCTGCCAACGATGTTACAGCAAACCAAAAAATGGATAATGCTATTGACGATGTATCGCTTATTGCCGACAATCAATATGAAATGAGTGAAGGTTCTACAACCGGTAAAATTACAGGAAATTATTATTCAATTCTTCCAAGCTGTGCTACTGTTAGTGATTTAGGATCGACAACAACCGTTAGAGTTCTGACTATTACCTTTGGAACCGAGACTTCTGCCTGTATTTTTAGAGGACATTCCTTAAAAGGAAAAATTATTTTAACCCGTACTACTGGAACAACTTTTCCAAAAATCATGACTGTTACTTATAATAATTTCTATGTGAATGACAACAAACTGGACGGGACATCAACCTGGAAAAGAGAAATGCTGGGAAGTGGGGAAACGTTACATCCAAAAACCACATTCACCATGACCAACATGACTCTGACCACCTCTGCCGGAGTTTACACACGTAACGGAGACCGAGTAAGAGAAATGACTGCCGGGTTTCTAACCCGTTTGAGTCCAACGGATGATGTATATTCAACTTATGGTACATTTACAACGACCCATCCTAATGGAACTGTATTTACTTCTTTAATCGAATCAGCGACCCCGTTAGTTCATAAAACGGCTTGTAATCTTTTACAAGTTCCTATGCCTTTTCCAGTTTCTGGAATATTAAAACTTTCAAAAAACACACACTATGCAACAATTGACTACGGAGCAGGTGATTGTGATAATTTAGCCATGCTATCTATTGATGGCGGTACAGCGACACAAATTACGCTTGGGAATTAATAATAAAGACTTAAAAAATAAAAAGGAGTCCAAAATGGACTCCTTTTTTATGCTTCTTTATTAGCTAGCTGACCACAGGCTGCATCTATATCTTTTCCTCTACTTCTTCTTACCTTCACTACTATCCCAACAGACTCCAATGCTTTTATATAAGCATTGATTGATTCTTCGGATGCTTGTTGAAATTCCCCATCATCGATAGGATTATATTCTATCAAATTAACTTTACAGGGTACATATTTACAAAATTTAACCAATGCATCAACCGATTTTTTATCATCATTGATTCCTTTCCACACCACATATTCATAAGAAACCTTGCTTTTAGTTTTTCGGTACCAATATTCTAAAGCTTCTCGCAAATCAGCTAAAGGAAAATTTTCACTAAATGGCATGATTCGGGAACGAATTTCATCGATGGCAGAGTGTAACGAAACCGCCAGTTTAAATTTCACCTCATCATCGGCTAATTTTTTAATCATTTTAGGAACTCCTGAAGTAGAAACCATAATCCGTTTTGGAGACATTCCTAAACCTTCCGGAGAGGTAATCATTTCAATCGCTTTCAAAACATTGTTGTAATTCATGAGTGGCTCTCCCATTCCCATAAAAACAATATTCGACAAGGGGTGATTGTAATACAAACGGCTCTCTTTATCTATAGCCAGAACCTGATCATAAATTTCAGCTGGTTCGAGATTACGCATTCTTTTCAATCGTGCGGTAGCACAAAAATTGCAATCCAAGCTACAACCCACCTGACTGGAGACACAAGCTGTTGTTCTGGTCTCGGTAGGAATCAACACTGATTCTACCACCAAACCATCATGTAGACGAACGGCATTTTTAACCGTACCATCTTCACTGCGTTGCATAGTGTCCACCTTGATATGATTGATGACAAAATGATTTTCGAGCATGGCGCGCGTTCCTTTGGCCACATTGGTCATGTCATCAAAACTATGCGCTCCTTTATTCCATAGCCATTCGTAAACCTGATTCCCCCTGAAAGCTTTATCTCCATTAGAGACAAAAAAATCACGTAGTTGGTCTTTTGACAAAGCTCTTATGTCTTTTTTTTCGATTTGCATGCTGCAAATTTAATGACTTTTTGTTGTTTTTATGAATTCCCAAAAACAAATTCAATACCATTCCGGCAATCTACCTCCAATTTGTATCCCATTTCAATTTCAAAAAACACATTTTTTTATTTTTTTTCTTCAATGAAATCGATGTAGTTCCGGTGTTTTTTAATAAAATTTTAACAACTGATATTTATCATATATTCCCCACTTCCTTCAATATAAATTTGTCTCATAATTAATACAGCATTTAAGTATTAGACAAAAAATTGGCTTGCAAACCATCATTACATTAACTTAATAAATAAAATGATGAAATCAACTACACTTAAATTATCTTTTTTAGCAATAGCTTTCTTCGGAATAATATGGTCTACCAGTGCTCAAAAAAACTATGAGCTGAATACGAAACAAAAATTTTCTGTATTGGGTACATCCACGTTGCATGATTGGGAAATGGAATCAAGTACCGGAACAGGAACTGCAAATCTTACCATTACCGATTCAAAATTAGCAGACATCAATGCCATCACGATAAATCTTTTATCAGAAAGCATCAAAAGTGGAAAAGGCGCTATGGACAAAATAGCATATGAAACATTGAAAACCAATAAATTCAAAAACATTAAATATGTTTTGAAAACTGCTGAAAAAGTAAATGAAACAACTTGGAATTTAACCGGAACTTACACCATCGCAGGAGTTAGCAAAGAATTAAAAACTCAAGTAAAAACAACCGTTACAAATGGCACTGTTGCTCTTCAAGGTTCAAACAAAATCACCTTTGACGACTTTGGGATGAAAGCCCCAACCGCATTATTCGGAACAATTAAAACAGGGAAAGACCTTATAATAAAATTCAATATTAACTTTAATTAAATCAATCATGAAAAGAATTTATCTTTTAGCTACTGTCTTGTTAAGTTTAACAGCAGTAACTGCACAAAATAGTTTTGGAAACATCCAAAATCTGATTCCAAGAAATCAAACCGGAATCAATCAATTTGACGTAAAAAAAGACAATGTAGAATTTAAAGGACTTAGCGTCGATTTAGGAGCCTCTTTCGCTTTACAATTTCAAGCTATCAATTCCTTTAATGATCAAGCCAATTTACCTGTAGCAATTAAAGGTTACCGATTAAACAACTTGACAAACAATTTGAATTTACCAACGGCAAACATGACTATTGGAGCACAATTGTATGATGGTGTTCGTGTAAATTTAGACCTTTATCTTGCTGCCAGACACCACAATGAAACTTGGGTAAAAGGTGGATATTTACAAATTGACAAATTAGACTTTATCAAAAAAGACTTCTTGGCCGATTTCATGAAATATACTACCATTAAAATTGGGCAAATGGAAAACAACTATGGTGATGCCCACTTTAGAAGATCTGACAACGGTAATGCTTTAGTAAATCCTTTTATTGAAAGCAACATCATGGATTCATTCTCTACAGAGCCCGGAATTGAAGTGTACTATAACAGAAGCGGACTAGTAAGCATGTTAGGAGTTACAAACTCAAAATTAAATCAAAACGTTGGTGAAATTATCGCTGCTGCTCCAACTACTGCTGCTCCAAGTCCAAACACAACTATCAGTCCAACCATTTTGGCTAAATTAGGATTCGACAAACAAATCGATAAAGATTTAAGAGTTAGACTTACAGGATCTTTGTACCACTGTGCCAACACAAGCGGTAACATCTATTCTTCTGACAGAGCTGGTAGCCGTTACTACTATGTTATGTCTCATGCAGCATTTACGAACACTGCTTTAATTACTAGTGCTAATCCAACTGGTGCTGTAACAAACAACATGACTACTGATTTAGCTGCTAACCCAACAACTGGTAGATTTAACCCAGGTTTCGGAAACTGGTCAACCAATATTATGGTCAACCCATTTGTAAAATACAAAGGCCTTGAATTCTTTGGTACTGCAGAATTTGCTTCTGGAGGAGATAAAAAAGGTGTTGATACCAAACGTACCGTAAATCAATATACCGGAGATGTAGTATACCGATTTGGTGGAAATGAGAAATTCTATGTAGGCGCAAGATACGGTACCGTATCTGGAAAATTAGCCAATGCTGATGCTAAAGCTATAACTATTAACCGATTCGAATCAAGCTTAGGTTGGTTCATGACCAAAAACATTATAGCTAAATTAGCTTACGTTGACCAAAAATATAAAGATTTTGCTCAATTTGATTCAAAAGGAACTCCAAATGATTTTTACGGCGGAAGTTTCAACGGTCTAATGTTTGAAGCTGCAATTTCATTCTAATAAAAATGAAAAATAAAATTACAATAGGATTAATGGGTTTAGCACTTTTCTTCATCTTGGGAAGTGCTAAACCCACTATTGCAATTAATAATGTAATGTTAATAATAAACAAAATTGAGATTAAAATCAGCGGAACTTCAACTGTCGGGAAATACAATTGCAGTAATACTTTCTACAAAAGAGATACTATCGTTTTAAATTTAAATAAAAAAAACAGTCTTAATGCAGATATCCCAATGCTCAACTTTGATTGCGGAAACCGAATCATGACCAAGGATTTACAAAGTACCGTAAAATGCAAAGAATTCCCTAACAGCCATGTTACCATAACTGATATCAAAGCTTTTAGCACAAATTACAAATGCAATCTCACTTTTTTAATTACAAATAAAACGCTTAAATACAAAGACTTCGTTTTATATAAAGTAGACAACAAAATTCACGGAACCATCAATTTAAATTTTTCCGACATTGATCTGGAACCACCTGTAAAAATGGCAGGATTGGTAAAAGTAAGAGATGAAATAATTGTGGATTTCAGTTTATACAACAACTGATTTTCAAATAAATATTTGAAAATTAAAAATACCCAGAAAGAAAAATTACTTCTAAACTTCTTTTATTCCCATTTTTTGATTTGTAACTTTGCTACAATTGAAAAAATCAAAAAAAATGCACTTTATTTCTCAAGAATTAGAAGATTATATCGAACAACATTCTGAAAAAGAACCAGAATTATTGGCCGCTCTAAACAAAGAAACCTACCAAAAAATTTTATTACCCAGAATGCTAAGTGGTCATTTCCAAGGCAGGGTTTTAAGCATGTTGTCAAAATTAATCCGTCCTAAAACCATTCTTGAAATTGGCACTTATACCGGTTATTCAGCCTTATGCCTTTGCGAAGGAATGCAAGAAAATGGCATTCTTCACACGATTGACATCAAAGAAGAATTGGTTGATTTTCAACGTAAACATTTCAATAAATCGCCTTGGGGGAAACAAATCATTCAACATCTTGGAGAAGCAACCACTATTATTCCCACACTTGAAATGAAATTTGATTTGGCTTTCATTGATGCCGATAAAGAAAACTACAGCAACTATTTTGAATTGATTGTACCAAAAATGAATAAAGGCGGTATCATTTTATCGGATAATGTATTGTGGAGCGGAAAAGTACTGGAACCTTTACATCCAAAAGATGTTAGCACCAAAGTACTTCTGGAATACAATAAATTATTAAAAGAAGACCCACGTGTAGAAACGGTTTTATTGCCTATTCGTGATGGATTAACAGTAAGTCGCGTGCTTTAAAACGTTTATTTTTCCCTTACAAAGCCTTAGGAAAATATTTATTTTGTATAATTTGATATAGCTTATACATCATAAATCCGGAGAACAATCCAAAAAGATACCCGCTAATAATATCTAAGGGATAATGCAATCCCAGATAAATTCGGCTATAAGCAAAAATGAAAGGCCATAAAAAAAGAAAAAAGCTTTTTTTATAAAAGGGCTTAAGAATTAAATGCAGAAAAGTAGCCACAGCCATACTATTAGCAGCATGCCCTGAGAAAAAACTGAAGGATTTACTCGATTTAACGATTCTTATTACACCTTTGATTTCAGGATTATTGCACGGCCGTAATCTTTGAAATCCGTATTTAAATAAGTTGGTCACCTGATCTGTAAATGCAATCAAAACACCTACAAACAAAAGCAAATAAAGTGTTTGTTTAGTTCCTATTTTTTTGAAAATAAGATACAACAAAACCAGAAATAAGGGAATCCAATTGGTTTGCTTGGTAATCATCAACCAAAAGGCATCATAGGTTCCGGAACCTAAACCATTCAAGAAAACAAATAATTGGGTATCATACGATAGAATTTTATCTATCATTACATCTGACGTTTTACTGGTCCTGTAATATCTTCGATATCTTCTTTTACTTTATTGGCATGATCAACTGTATCACCCAAAAGATCTTGTGTCGTTTTATTAATTTCTGAAGTTAAGTTCCCTGTTATATCCGTCAAAGATTTAGTATCAAACCCATTAGATTCTACCCCTTTTTGAATTTCACTCTTAATATCGTTAGTGGCATTTTTTAATTGCGCCATAGCCTTACCCATGGTACGCGCCATTTCCGGTACTTTATCAGCTCCAAAAAGCATCAATACTATAAACAGTATAAAAATTAATTCGCCTCCTCCTATACCAAACATATTTATTTATTTTTTTATTCCTGCAAATATATCATTTTTTGAATCCTTTGTATTTTAAATTTTTCATAAACTTCTAGCAACAAATATCAAAAATGAGTCGTTATTGTAAAAACTCTTTTAGAATTCAAAAAGTCGTTATTTTCTTGTATTCTTTGTCTTTTGCTATTAAGAAATCGATTAACTGAAATTCATCTTTTGGATTCATCAAGCTTCTGGATTTGGGATCATTTTCACAAAAAACCAAAAAGAGTTTGATTTCATTATCATCTAATTTCAATGTATTTACAAAAAAAGAATAATTTATTCGCTTAATAACCAATTCAGAAAAACTGGTTTCTTTATAAAAATCCGTCTTCCCTGGATTATTTTGCCTTAAAGCCTTAATAACATCTTTATATATTCTCACAAAGTTAATTCCGTTTTCTATACTCCCATCAGACAACATTATTCTGTTTTTTGGAGATGACTTCTCATCATCAAAAAATTGCATATCGACATATTTTTGAGAACCTCCTGAAATAGGATTAAGCTCTTTTCTCGACAAAACGATAACTTCTGCCAATTCATTTGTAAAAACCTCGAGATCTACCATGCAACGCGGAACTATAAAATCTTTTTCGGTAAGAACTATCTTTTTTGATTTGAAAGCTAAACTTGAAAAAACCAGAGTATCATTAACTTTTGCTCCAATTTCAAAATACCCGTATTGATTTACCACCACACCTACTTTCGAATTCGCATTAAAAACAATGACGTTTTCAACCGGTATTAATTCATTCCTTACCTGTCCCTTCAATGTATTTCTTGAATCAATTTGAGAAAAACAAAACTGACAAAACAATAAGAAAAATAACATTCTGATTTTAGTTTTCATTAGTTCCAATTTTATTAGAATTCTTAACTTACCTAACAATAAGAAACTCAGGGGATAAATTGAGCCTTCTATGTAAAGTTACGAGTTTTACTGCAAAAAAGAACAAAACAATTCACTCAATTACAAAATAAAACAGAAGTTTTTATTTATTTAAAAAACAACAAACTTTTCATAAAGTTAATCCAAAACCAACGCATGTGCATTCAAAACAACAGTAGCTTATTGTTTTTCAGAAGCAATAATTTCGATATATCTTGAAGCCAGTTGTCCTAATAAAAACTCTATAGATATTTTATTATTCGATTTCAACACATTCGTAAATTTTTCATTTTCTACCGCATAAAATTCAAAGCCTTTGATATAATCTAAAGGGATTTTAAACTTTTCGACAAAATGACTTTGATCGAATAACTTTTCAAGCTGCCTCATGTACCCCTCTTTTTTTTCGACTTCGAGTTCTTTTTTTAACATCGCAGTTCTCCCTGAAATCAGATTCAGCAAAGGATCTGCCGAAATTGAACCTCCGGTCATACCTGTAGCAGACGCAGTAGGATTCAATCCAGTGGCTGTTTTTAATTTCCTTTCGGCAGGGGTATACGATTTTTGATTTGCCGATATAATCCCTAGTGAAACGGCATTTATATTGTCATATCTTCTAACAATAACTTCATTTAAATGATGAATATTAGGAGCCATTTTTACTGTTAATTCATCACAATCAAAATGCCGTGCTGTTAAAACAACACGCTCCTCTTTAAACTGCACTGCCGTAAACATTAATTCATCCCCCACTACTGCCGGAATAGAGAAATTACCTTCTTTATCTGTAATTACCGTTTTTTCTGTTTTTAAATTCACAACATAAACCCCTTCTAAATCCTTTAATTCAGCAGAAATCCTCCCTTTTATTTCCTTAGGGACAGACTCTTGAGCCAGAAGCAGTATGTGAAACAGAACAAAAAATGGAACAACCAATTTACGCATTCAGTTACTTAAATTAAATTTATTTGGGTAATGGTAAAAGTATCTTATTCTATTGCAAATTTAGTGCTAAGGCATTGGTAAAAATATGTTAATAATACTGGATGAAATACCTGTTTTCATACCTTTAAGACTGAAAAATGAAAAACCTAAAAATGAAAAACCTAATTATAGCAAGCACATCTACCCTCTATGGCGGTGAATATCTAGGATACCTTTTACCACAATTGGAACTGTTTTTTAAAGATTGTAAAACCGTTTTATTTATCCCTTATGCCCGCCCGGGCGGAATTTCACATGAAGAATACACCTCAAAAGCAGCTTTAGCATTTTCTAAAATCAATCTTAACTTAAAAGGAATTCATGAATACGAAGACCCCATTTCAGCTATCAAAAATGCAGAAGGAATTTTTACCGGCGGAGGAAACACCTTTCTTTTGGTGTACCAATTATACAAAAATAAAATTATGAATGTCCTGTCCGAAACCTTAAAAAACGGGACTCCTTATTTAGGAACAAGTGCCGGAAGTAATATTTGCGGACTCACGATGCAAACAACCAATGACATGCCTATAATTTATCCGCCAAGCTTTCAAACTTTAGGATTGATTCCTTTTAATTTAAACCCTCATTACCTGGATGCTGATTTACAATCAAAATATATGGGAGAAACTCGAGAAACACGGATAAAAGAATTCCATGCTTTTAATACTATCCCTGTATTAGGATTGCGAGAAGGAAGTTGGCTTGAAATAAGAGATGGGAAAAATATCTTGAAAGGCTCCTTGTCAGCCAGGCTTTTTAAGCAAAATAAAACTCCAATTGAAATAGAAAGCGGCACTGATATCAGTCACATCAAATAAAAAAAGCCGAAACATAAATGTTTCGGCTTTAAAGAGCGAAAGACGAGGCTCGAACTCGCGACAACCAGCTTGGAAGGCTGGAGCTCTACCAACTGAGCTACTTTCGCATTAACAGGGTGCAAATATACATAATTTAAATATTCACACGCAATATTTTTTTAAAAAAAATAATAAAATTTATTCCATCCACCTAAACAATCAAAATTCAATTGATTCAATGTATTTCACAAATCCTTTCATAAAATAAAAAACCGAAACGTTCCTGTTTCGGTTTTTTATTTAAAGAGCGAAAGACGAGGCTCGAACTCGCGACAACCAGCTTGGAAGGCTGGAGCTCTACCAACTGAGCTACTTTCGCATTACGAGTGCAAATATAAATAATAACTTAGCTTTGAAACAAGTTTTTTTTATAAAATTTTAATCAAAATTTCAGGCTGCATCATAACTGTTTTAGAATTAAAACTTTAAATCCAAAACTTTAAATTATTTTTTTTAAAATACTCTATTTATGAGATTAATTTAGATAAAGATTTGTAGGTTTTAGAAGGATAATAAATATACAAACAAGATTTATCTTTAATAGTATTAATTATTTCTTTGGTTAAATCTAAAGGAATAGCCGGGCACCCTAAACTTCTGCCTAATCTTTTATTATTTTTAATAAATGAATTAGAAACATATTCTGCGCCATGCATCACCACAGCCCTTTCTCTTGCATTATTATTTATCCCATTTTCTAATCCATCCAATTTTAAAGACATCCCATGCTTACCATTATAAATTTCTCCGGTAACATAAAAACCCAAACTACTTTTGAAAGATTGAGCTAAATTAGAAAAACTGGAAGCATATTCCTCTCCTGTATTCCTACCATGAGCCACCAATGAATTGTATAAGATGGTTTTTGAATCCAAATCTATTACCCAAAGACGTTTCGTATTGGAAGACATTGTAAAGTCGATTAAGGTCAATATATTTTTACTAATCGTACCTTTTCTTTTTAATTTATTAAAACCTCTTAATGCTTCATTAAATGTCTCAAACTTTGGCAATGCAAAATGATTGGCATTTAAATTATTATAAATTACTTCTTCACTTGTTTCCTCATTTAACCTTTCAACATTTACTGATGCTTTTTTATCATTATATTTAATTCCAGGAAACAAAGTTTTGTTTGGGGACAAAAAAAACGCCATAATCAATACGGCAGGAATAATCTTATAAGTCATTGAATTTAAACTAGTTAATTAATAAATTTGAGTTTTCAAAAATACTCAATAAGCCATCAGATAAAAAAAAAACAAAAAAATTTAAGTCGTTTTTAACTATTTTTACGTATTTTTATTACAAAACAAGCAAGACAAAACCACAAACTATATTGTTTTTGTTATATTTGTTAGATTCTAACCGAAATTCATGATAAAATTCCATCACTATTTTCTCCTGTTTTTAATCTTCATAACTGTAAAAACTTACAGTCAAAAAAAGATACTTTTCGCTAAATCTATTTCGGAAAATATCACCATCGATGGAGAAATAAATGAACCAAATTGGAAAACAGAATCTGTTGCAACTGACTTCATCATGTTTGAACCTGATAACGGAAAACCGATTAGTAACGATAAAAGAACAGAAGTAAAGGTACTTTACGACAACAATGCCATATATATAGCCGCATTATTATATGACAACGAACCCGATAAAATTAAAAAAGAAATAACAAACCGCGATGTATTTGGTGTATCCGATAATTTTTCAGTTTACATCAATGGTTTCAATGACGGGCAACAAGATTTTAGATTTTTTGTTAGCTCTGCCGGAGTTCAAATGGATTGTATAGCAACCAAAGATGAGGAAGATTTTACATGGGATGCTATTTGGGACAGCAAAGTAAAACTAACTGATTTTGGATGGACCGTTGAAATGAAAATCCCCTATGCCGCATTGCGATTCTCCAATACGAACGAACACACCTGGGGCTTAAACTTTATGCGTGAAATAAAAAGAAACGCTCAAAAATTTACCTGGAACCACATAGACACCAAAATTGGCGCAGTAATTCCTCAAGCGGGTTTATTGGAAGGAATCAAAAATGTAAAAACTCCCACCAGACTTTTCTTTATTCCTTATTCTTCTGCTTATTATCAAGAAAATAACATTGCTTCCGGAACAACTTTTAAAGCGGGCTTAGATATCAAATACGGAATAAACGATTCCTTTACACTGGACGCCATATTAGTCCCTGATTTTGGACAAACAAAATTTGATAACGCGATTTTAAACCTAGAACCCTTTGAACAAAAACTGGATGAAAACAGACCTTTTTTTACAGAAGGGACCAATTTATTCAATAAAGGCGGGTTGTTTTATTCCCGAAGAATTGGCGGGAATCCAATTTTAGACAAAGCAACATTAGAAAAACAAATAAACCCAAATCAAGAAATTACAAATTATCCTAATACTGTAGATTTAATCAATGCCACAAAAATATCAGGAAGAACCAAAAAAGGATTGGGAATTGGAGTCTTAAACGCCGTAACCCAAAAAACGAATGCCAGAGTCTTTGATACCAATCTAGAAAAAACAGAAAAAATCAATGTCCAACCGCTGACCAATTACAACATTATCGTTTTAGACCAACGTTTCAATCAAAACTCATCCGTTTCCTTTATTAATACGAACACCACCCGTAGTAGTGGTTTCAGGGACGCCAATGCTTCCGCTATATTATTTGATTTAAACACCAAAAAAAACACCTACAACTTATATGGTGATTTTAAATACAGCTCCATAAACACCAACATAGATTATAGCGGTTACAAAACTGAAATAGGTTTTGCCAAAACAAGCGGAAGATACCGGTATGAATTTTCAGGAAAATATGTTTCAAAAAACTACGACATCAACGATCTTGGAATTAATTTTTACTCTAATTACCATAATGCCTATGCAGGAGGAAGTTACCGAATTGTAAATCCAACAGCCGTTTTTAATACCTTCAAATTGAATCAGTATATTAATTTTGAAATGGAAAACACCACCGGAAAATTACAAACAGGAGCCTTTGGAACGGAGATAAATTCAACCACAAAGAAGAACGATCGCTTCGAACTTCTGGTAGAATTTTCTCCTTTCAAAACTTTTGATTTTTATGAACCTCGTGAAAATAACAGATACTCTTTTATTCCTGAAAAAGTCTTTGCCGCTATTAATTACACTACTAATGAGAATAATGCATTCTCAGTAACACTTGAACCTTCATTAATAAAATTCAATGCAAACAAAAGAATCAATTATGGATTTTATTTTGGCCCCAAATACCGATTCAGCGATAAATTTTCATTAGGTTACATCCTAAATTACACCAACAAAAGAAATGATATTGGCTGGGTAGACACTGATAACACCGGAATTATTTTTGCGGAACGCAACAGAGAAATCGTGCAAAATGACTTTACGGGAAAATTTGCCATCAATAACAAAATGACATTAAATCTCACTGCGCGATATTATTGGTCTTATTCTGAAAATCATAAATTTATGACTTTACAAAACAATGGATCTCTAGCAGACAATAATGACTATACCTTAAATAAAGACCGAAATTTCAAATCATGGAATTTTGATTTATCTTATTCGTGGTGGTTTGCCCCGGGCAGCGAATTATCCATACTCTATCGCAACTATGCCCTTGAAAACACAAATAAAGTTGAGAAAAATTTAAAAACAAATCTAAAAGATATTTTCAACAGTAATTTAACCAATATTGTATCTGTCAGTTTTCGTTACTTCATTGACTATAATTTATTGAAAAACAAGCACAAATACAAACCAAAAATCCTGTAGTACAACAAAACCTACATTATTTGTTATTTTTATATTACGAATGAATAATAGTGATTTTGTTTCATTAAAACATTTTTATAAATACTTTATCTTTGCAAAAACAAAATTCCAATGAACAAAAAAGTAATTTTAATGATTTTGGACGGTTGGGGAAAATCTCCAGACCCAAAAGTATCGGCAATTGACAATGCTAACGTACCATTTATAAACAGCCTTTATAAAAATTATCCAAGTGCACAACTTCGAACTGACGGACTAAATGTAGGTTTACCGGAAGGACAAATGGGAAATAGTGAAGTGGGACACATGAATCTGGGCGCAGGACGAATTGTATATCAAGATTTGGCAAAAATAAACTTGGCTGTAGCCAATAATACTTTAGCAAAAGAACAAGTATTGATAGATGCTTTTAATTATGCTAAAACAAACAATAAAAGAGTTCACTTTTTAGGATTAGTTTCTGATGGTGGAGTACACTCTCACACATCACATTTACGCGGATTGATTGATGCCTCACAAGAATACGGATTGAAAAATGTATTCATACACGCCTTTACTGACGGACGTGACGTAGATCCAAAATCCGGAAAAAAATATATTCAAGACCTAGAAAACTACATCGCAAAAACTCCGGTAAAAATAGCTTCTGTTATTGGTCGCTATTATGCAATGGATCGTGACAAAAGATGGGAACGGGTAAAATTAGCCTATGATTTAGTAGTTCACGGAACAGGAACTCCAACACATGATATGGTTACTTCTATCGCTACCAGTTATGGAAATGACATTACCGATGAATTCATACAACCGCTTGTTGCTATTGATGTCAACAACAAACCATTGGCAACTATAGAAGAAGACGACGTGGTTATTTTCTTCAACTTCAGAACAGATAGAGGACGGGAATTAACCGAAGCACTTTCTCAACAAGATTTTCATGAGCAAAACATGCACAAATTGAATTTGTATTATGTAACGCTTACTAATTATGATGAAACATACAAAAATGTAAAAGTGGTCTACAACAAAGACAACATTACAGAAACCTTAGGAGAAGTTTTAGAAAAGGCCAACAAAAAACAAATCCGTATCGCGGAAACTGAAAAATACCCTCACGTGACCTTTTTCTTTTCAGGAGGAAGAGAAGAACCTTTTAAAGGAGAAAGCCGAATTCTGAAAAATTCTCCAAAAGTAGCCACTTATGACTTACAACCAGAAATGAGTGCCTATGAGCTGGCAGATGCCTTAGTACCGGAAATAGAAAAAGGAGAAGTAGATTTCGTTTGCTTAAACTTTGCCAATGGTGACATGGTAGGACATACCGGAATTATGGAAGCCGCCATCAAAGCTTGTGAAGCAGTAGACGCCTGTGCTAAAAAAGTAATTGATGCCGCAGTTGCAAATAACTATTCTGTACTTGTAATTGCCGATCACGGAAATTGTGAAACAATGATTAATCCTGATGGAAGTCCAAATACAGCTCACACTACCAACCCAGTTCCATTCATTTTAGTAGACAAAGACATCAAAGAAGTTCACGATGGTGTATTAGGAGACATCGCTCCAACCATTCTTGAATTAATGGGAATAGAACAACCTGCTGCTATGAGCCGTCACTCTTTGGTATAAAAGAAATAAACTAAATTTTATGTTTAAAAAAGCTACTCTATCCGGGTAGCTTTTTTTTATAAATCATCTGGTTTTAAAAGTTCCAATAATATTGTACTTTTGCGAACTGAAAATACGAAATATGATTATAGTAAAATCCCGTGAAGAGATAGAATTAATGCGTGAAAGCGCTTTAATTGTTTCCAAAACATTAGGAATGATTGCCTCCGAAATAAAAGAAGGAGTAACCACTTTACAATTAGATAAATTAGCCGAAGCATTCATTCGCGATCATGGAGCAGAACCAAGTTTCCTTGGTTTATACGGATTTCCCAATTCCCTTTGCATGAGCCCAAACGCACAAGTGGTTCATGGAATCCCAAACAGTACACCATTAGTTAGTGGAGACATCATCTCTGTAGATTGTGGTGCATTCAAAAATGGTTTTCACGGGGATCACGCTTATACTTTTGAAGTAGGGGAAGTTGCTCCGGAAACCAAAAAATTATTACAGGTTACCAAAGAATCATTATATGTTGGAATTCGTGAATTCAAAGCAGGAAATCGCGTAGAAGATGTTGGGAATGCTATTCAAAAATACACCGAAGCCCATGGCTATGGAGTAGTACGGGAACTCGTAGGCCACGGACTTGGACAAAAAATGCATGAAGATCCTGAAATGCCTAACTATGGTAAAAAAGGTCGCGGAAAACTTTTTGTAGAAGGAATGGTCATTGCATTAGAACCAATGATTAATCAGGGAACACGCAACATCAAACAATTAAAAGACGGCTGGACAATCTTGACTGCTGACGGAAAACCATCAGCACATTTTGAACACGACATTGCCTTAGTAGACGGAAAACCAGAATTACTTTCTACTTTTGCTTACATTTATAAAGCTTTGGGCATCGAAAGTAACGAAGAAGATGAATTTAGAAAAATTCCATTAGTACTATAATGAAAAAACTTTTCAAGTTCATTCTCAACACCATTCCTCGTCCATTATTAATTCGTTTGAGTTATGTGGCTCGTCCGGTTATTGCTTATTCTTTAAAAGGGACCCATTTTACGGACCCTATTGACGGAAAAAGCTTCAAATCGATGTTGCCTTACGGATACGAAAAACAAAGAAACAATGTACTTTCACCCAGTACACTTTCATTGGAAAGACACCGTTTACTCTGGTTGTATTTGAACGACCAAACTGATTTTTTTCAATCTGAACTAGATTCAGATTCTTCTATCTCTAAATCTAAAAGCATAAAATTACGAGATACTGAAATGAATTCAGCATTAAAAGTCTTGCATTTTGCACCAGAACAGGCTTTTTACAAACGATTCAGAAAGCAGAAAAACCTGGATTACACCACAACCGATTTATTTTCGCCTTTGGCGGATGTAAAAGCGGATATCTGTAATCTTCCTTTTGAAGACAATCAATACGATGTGATTCTTTGTAATCACGTTTTAGAACATATCCCCGATGACACAAAGGCTATGCAAGAATTGTATCGCGTATTAAAACCTGGTGGAATGGCTATTTTACAAATTCCGCAGGATCTATCAAGAGCTACCACTTTTGCAGACGATTCAATTACAGATCAAAAAGAACGCGCTAAAATTTTCGGACAATACGACCATGTACGCATTTATGGCCGTGACTATTTCGACAAATTGAGGAGCATTGGTTTTAAAGTAATCGAAGAAGATTATACGATTAAAATAGCCCCGGAATTAGTAGAGAAATATTGTTTAGCCAAAGGAGAAATTATTCCCGTTTGTTTTAAATAAACGCTCTATACCTAAATTTAACGGTCAACACAAAAGCATATTTCGCTATATTTACATTCTAGCAAATACACTTTTATGTTGACCGATTTTTTTCGAAAACTATTTTTACTTTTCATCGTAACTTCAGCTGTCGCCCAAACAGAAAATGAAGTAGCTCCACCATTCAATATCAAAACGGTTTCTTTTATTCAAGACAACCAAAATGCAGTCCCGATTTTTCCTTTAGGCAGTGGATTTCAATTCCAATTTGACGATTTATATGGCAATGAAGCCGATTACTATTATGAAATTATCCATTGTGATTACAACTGGAATCCTTCGGAAATAACCAAAAATGAATACTTACAAGGATTTGACAACCAACGAATTGCCAATTATACCAACTCCTTCAACACCCTGCAAATCTATTCTCATTATACTTTGTCCATCCCGAATCAACATACCCAACAATTAAAAATTAGCGGGAATTATATCCTGAAAATTTTAAACGACACTAAAGAAGTGGTTTTTTCGAGAAAATTCATTTTATACGAAGATTTGGCCACCGTTCCAATTGCAATAAAAAGAGCCCGGACAGTGAGTACTATCGAAGAAAAACATAATTTGGAATTTAGCATCAAATCGAACACCATTACTTTTCAGAATCCGTTAAAAAATATAAAAGTAGTATTGTTGCAAAATGGCAAATTCAACGAAGCCATCAAAAATATTAAACCGCAATATACTATCGGAAATGATCTGATATACAAATACGACAAAGAAACCCAATTTTATGCCGGAAATGAATTTCTGTTCTTCGAAAATAAAGACATCCGATCTGCCAGTAATAATGTATCCCGAACAGATGTTACCACTGAAATTTACAGCTCTCATTTGTATACCAATGCAGCCCGAAAAAACTACCCTTATTCCGTAACACAGGATGTGAATGGTAATTTTGTTGTTCGAAACATAAATGCAACGAATCACGAAACAGAATCCGACTATACCTGGGTTTATTTCAGCCTTTCTGCCCCTACTTTCAGAATCAACAAAGACATTTACATTACCGGGATGTTTAATAATTATACGATGTCTCCAGAATACAAAATGGATTACAATGAAGGCAAAGGAATTTACGAAAAAGCTATCTTAATCAAACAGGGATTTACTAATTTTCAATACACTGTAGCCGACAACAAAGGAAACATTGACAATGAAAATGCCATAGACGGAAATTATTACCAAACTGAAAATAATTATACGGTTCTTGTTTATTATCGACAAAGCTCAGATCGATACGATAGACTCATCGGAAAAGGAGATGCTAATTCATTAACTATCATCAATTAAAAAACATCCTTAAAAATAGCGTTACAAAATCAAAATTTTGTAAATTTGCATCAATCAGTCACTTATTTACAACCTTTTATATGGTTTCTCAAATAACAAGAGGCATAAAAATTTCAGTATTAACTAGTTTTGAAGGCACCTACTTCAAGAACTACAAGATACATTTTGCCTTTAGTTATCAGATCACCATTGAGAACCACAGTAAGGATTCTGTACAACTCACTTCCCGCCATTGGGAAATTTTAGATTCGTTGAATGACCTTGAAGTAGTGGACGGAGAAGGCATCATCGGTAAAAAACCGGTTTTGAAACCTGGAGAGCAACATACCTACAGTTCCGGCTGTTTATTGTCTTCCCCTTATGGCTCGATGAAAGGACATTTCAACATGATTAATTTTACTACCACAAAAACGTTTAAAGTAATCGTACCTACTTTCAGACTTTGTGCTCCTTTCGCATTGAATTAACAGATAATTTTAGCATTAAAATTTATCATTAAGAGTAGACAATCAATTTTTTTTTCAGCCTTTATTTCGATTTGTTTAAAAGAAAAAACGCCTGTTTTTCAAACATTCCTTCGTACTTTTGTGTAGCACTTCATTAAGATTTATCGAGAATTTTCAAACCTTTTAATTTTAAAAACATGTCAAAAGGATTTTTCAATGTACCTACAGCAAAAAACGAACCCGTAAAAGGTTACGCTCCCAATTCACCGGAAAAAGCAGCTGTACTTGCCACCTATAAAACGATATGGAATTCAAAAATTGATATCCCTTTATACATAGGAAGCGAAGAAATAAGAACAAAAAATACCCGCTCTATTTCACCTCCACACGACCATAAACACATTGTAGGCACCTATCATCTTGCCGAAAAACATCATGTAGAAAGTGCCATTGCCAATGCTTTAGCATCCAGAACGACATGGGCCTATATTTCTTGGGAACAACGTGCCGCTATTTTTCTTAAAGCCGCCGAATTGATTGCAGGCCCCTACAGAGCAAAAATCAATGCCGCAACGATGATTGGACAATCCAAAACCATTCATCAGGCAGAAATAGATGCCGCATGTGAACTGATTGACTTTCTACGTTTCAACGTAGCATTCATGACACAAATATACCATGACCAACCCTACTCTGATGCCTCTATTTGGAATCGTTTAGAATACCGACCACTCGAAGGTTTTGTTTATGCCATTACGCCGTTTAACTTTACTTCCATTGCTGCCAATCTTCCGGCAAGTGCCGCCTTGATGGGTAATGTAGTCCTATGGAAACCCAGCGACAGCCAGGTCTTTTCTACTAAAATCGTTATGGATGTTTTCAAAGAAGCCGGTCTTCCGGATGGGGTAATCAATGTGGTTTTTGGAGATGCCTCAATGATAACCGATACTGTTTTGGCCAGCCGTGATTTTGCAGGATTGCATTACACCGGTTCCACGCAAGTGTTTAAAGATATTTGGGCTAAAATTGGAACCAATATCCATCATTACAAAACCTATCCAAGAATCGTTGGTGAAACTGGCGGAAAAGATTTTGTCCTTGCACATTCCAGTGCCAATGTGAAGCAGTTGACCACAGGATTGATTCGGGGCGCGTTTGAATTTCAAGGGCAAAAATGCTCCGCTGCATCCAGGGCCTACCTACCAAAAAGTTTATGGCCGGCGATACAAAAACAATTAGTTACCGATATGCAATCCATGAAAATGGGTTCTCCCGAAGATTTCAACAACTTCATCACCGCTGTTATTCACGAGGGAGCCTTTGATAAATTGGTTCGATATATTGAACAAGCAAAAAAAGACCCCGATGCCGAAATCATCATTGGCGGGAACTATGACAAATCCGTGGGATATTTTATTGAACCTACAGTGATTCTGACAACCAATCCGCATTACACCACGATGGAAATCGAGTTGTTCGGGCCTGTACTGACAATTTTCATTTATGAAGATGCACAGTGGGAAGAAACGCTGAAACTCGTAGACACCACTTCAGAATATGCGTTAACAGGAGCTGTTTTCAGCCAGGATCGTTATGCCATTGAAGAAGCTGCTACGAAGTTGCAAAATGCAGCCGGAAATTTATACATCAATGACAAACCAACAGGAGCGGTAATCGGACAGCAGCCCTTTGGAGGCGCCAGAGCTTCCGGAACCAATGACAAAGCCGGTTCATATATGAATTTATTGCGTTGGGTTTCACCGAGAACCATCAAGGAAGTTTTCATCAGTCCGGAGAATTACAGATACCCGTTTTTAGGGGAATAGTTTTCGAGGTACAATATACGAAGTCCAACATGTAAAAATCCCACAAGAATTCAATTGAACTGAATTCTTGCTGGATTTGTTTTTGTATAACTTTGTCTTTGATAATAAAACTTAAACCACGAATTTCAATGGCAAATGCACCACTTTTTTGGTTTCAAAGAATTCATCTGTAAAGAAATCAGCCAAATCATATTGGGTCGCTTTAGGAAAATCTTTTAATTCTTCGGTCAGATCGCCGCCTTTCAGATAGAGAATTCCATTTTTCAGTTCGTGTTTTTGTTGTTTTTTGATTTTGGTTTTCACCCAGGAAACAAAGTCCGGCATATTGGTCACAGCACGGCTCACGATAAAATCGAAATCGCCTTTTACATTTTCGGCACGAATTTGTTCCGCTTTTACATTTTTCAATTCTAATGCTTCGGCAACAGCCTGAACCACTTTTATTTTTTTAGCAATCACATCAATCAGGTAAAATCGGGTTTCGGGAAAAAGAATCGCCAAAGGAATCCCCGGAAATCCGCCACCGGTTCCTACATCCAAAACATAACTTCCCGGTTCGAACTTCATTATTTTAGCAATTCCCAACGAATGCAGCACGTGTTTGGTGTATAAAGCGTCAATGTCTTTTCTTGAAATAACATTAATTTTCTCATTCCAATCGTGATATAAATGATCCAGCTTTTCAAACTGTTCTTTTTGAATATCAGTTAAATCAGGAAAATAAGTAAGAATTTCGTGCATGGTTCTGTTTTTTTAACAAAAGTACTATTTTTAGATTTGAAATATTAACTCAATTTTGCAAATTGAAAATTTATAATAATTATCTTTGGAGACTATTTCAAAATTATATGAACAATACCATTCCTACATTTGCTAAGCAAGACAATCTAAAGTTTTTTAGAACGCTTAACTCACGGGTAAACAATTACTTCAAGGAAAATAATATCCCAAAAACAGGAAATTGGAAAATCCATTTGAAAACCATAATTCTTTTTACTGTTTTTCTAGTTCCTTATTTTTTGATACTGACTTTGGATATGCCGTTTTGGTCACACCTTCTATTGACTTTTATTATGGGTGTTGGCATGGCCGGAATTGGGATGAATGTGATGCACGATGCGAATCACGGTTCCTATTCTACCAAAAGTTGGGTCAATAAATTTATGGGGGGCACCATATACGTATTAGCCGGAAACGTTCACAATTGGCAAGTACAACACAACGTGTTGCACCATACCTATACCAACATAATTGGCCATGACGAAGACTTGGAAGCGGGAAGAATTATGCGTTTCTCCAAAGAGGCCCAATGGCATAAATTTCATAAATTCCAACAATATTATGCCGTGTTTTTATACGGTTTATTGACTTTCAATTGGGCGATCACCACCGATTTTAAACAAATGAGCAATTACATCAAAAGAAAACTGTCTTATGGTGAACCAAAAAGCCCAAAAATACTTTGGACAACGTTAATCATCACAAAAATCATTTATCTAGCCATTTGGATTGTTTTACCGATGGTTATCGGAATCACTTGGTGGAAAGTATTGATTGGATTTTTCGTGATGCACTACACCGCCGGATTAATTCTAAGTATTGTATTCCAATTGGCACACGTAGTTGATGAAGCTGCGAATCCGCAACCCAATGAAGTTGGCGAGATGGAAAACACCTGGGCTATCCATCAATTGTTTACTACCGTTAATTTCGCACCAAAAAACAAAATTGTAAACTGGTACACCGGAGGACTAAACCACCAGATTGAACATCATATTTTTCCGCATATCAGTCACGTTCACTACGGCAAAATTGCCAAAATTGTCAAAGAAACCGCCAAAGAATGTAACTTACCGTATTACGAATACAAAACGATGCGAAGTGCCGTTATTGCTCATTTCAAACATTTGAAAACCTTGGGTATGAAACCGGAACTGACCTAAAAAACAACAACGGACCAATAAAAAATCATTTAAAAAATAATAACAATAACTTTAAAAATGAATCCACTTTCAGACAGAATTAACAATCTAGCTACATCACAAACACTAGCAATGGCTGCTTTGGCCAGAGAATTAAAAGCACAAGGAAAAGATATCATCAGTTTAAGTTTAGGAGAACCTGACTTTAATACGCCAGACTTCATCAAAGAAGCAGCAAAAAAAGCCATCGACGACAACTACAGCACCTATTCTCCAGTTGACGGATACGGTGATTTAAAAGAAGCTATTTGCAGAAAATTCAAAAGAGATAATGATTTAGATTACAAACCATCTCAAATCGTAGTCTCAACAGGAGCAAAACAATCGCTATACAACATTGCCCAAGTAATGTTAAACGACGGTGACGAAGTAATCTTACCGGCACCTTACTGGGTTTCTTATTTCGAAATCGTAAAATTATCAGGTGGAGTTCCTGTAGAAGTACCTACTTCTGTAGATACCGATTTTAAAATCACTCCAGAACAATTAGAAGCGGCTATCACACCAAAAACAAAAATGATGTGGTTTTCTTCTCCTTGCAATCCATCAGGATCAGTATACAACAGGGAAGAACTTACTGCCTTGGCTAAAGTATTGGAAAAATATCCAAACGTATATGTGGTCGCTGACGAAATCTATGAGCACATCAATTTCTCAGGGACTTTTTGCAGTATCGCTTCTATTCCTGGAATGTTCGACAGAACCATTACCGTAAACGGAGTAGCTAAAGCTTTCGCCATGACAGGATACCGAATCGGATACATTGGTGCACCGGAATTTATCGCCAAAGCCTGTACTAAAATTCAAGGACAGGTAACTTCTGGAGCCAACAGTATTGCACAACGTGCTACTATCACTGCTGTAGATGCCGACCCGAGCGTATTAAACCACATGGTGCAAGCATTCCACGGTCGTAGAGATTTAGTGGTTGGATTATTGAAAGAGATCCCAGGAATCAAAATCAACGTTCCGGAAGGTGCTTTCTACGTATTCCCAGACGTTTCTTCTTTCTTCGGAAAAACATTGAGAGGTACACTTATCAAAGATGCCAATGATTTCTCTATGTATCTTTTGGCTGAAGCCAATGTAGCAACCGTAACCGGTGATGCTTTTGGTAACCCGGATTGTATCCGTTTCTCTTACGCTACCAGCGATGAATTATTGAAAGAAGCCTTACGCAGAATCAAAGAAGCAGTTACTTTAACTGAAGTTACAGCATAAGGTAAACTTCTATTTTTAATATCAAAGCCTCAAGTTTCCTTGAGGCTTTTTTTTGGGCGTGTCCCTGCGTAAAAACTTCGGGTCGGGATATCCGCTATATCTTTTATGGAGTCCCGAAGCTTCGGGACTCCATAAAAGGATACCGCTACAAACGAAGTTCACTGAACTCCTATGTCAATAAATATAAAGTGAAGTAATCCCTCACGCAAATTGTATAACAAAACAGAGTACTGATTAACAAAAAAACTCCACAGTTTTGTCCTCCTTGTAAATGTTAGATATACCGCCACAATGATAACACAAAATCCTTTCCGTGCTTACAAAGCCCATCGTATAACTTCATTTTAAGAAGATTTTCTTTACCCATATAATTATTTCCAAAAAAATCCCTCCACGAATTAGAAATCTTGGATAATTTATAGGAACTTTGCAAACTTTTTTAGGTGAAAGCCCAAAAGAGCTAAGCTTTTAGAAATAAACAAATTATCATCAACTGGATGAAGAAAAAGATAGAAATTCTTGCCCCTGCCAAAGATTTAATTCACGGAATGGCTGCCATCAACGCCGGTGCCGACGCAGTTTATATTGGTGCGCCACAGTTTGGAGCGCGTTCTAATGCAACCAACTCGATTGAAGATGTAGGCGAATTGGTGAAATATGCCCACTTATTCAACGCCCAGGTTTTTGTGGTCATCAACACGATTTTATACGACAACGAACTCGAAACCTGCCGCCAGATGATTTGGCAATTGTATGACATAGGAGTCGATGCGCTGATTGTGCAGGATATGGCGATTATGGAAATGGAGTTGCCTCCTATCGTATTGCACGCCAGTACGCAAGCCAACAACCGTGATGCCGACAAAATCAAATTCCTGAAAGATGCCGGAATGAAACGTGTGGTTTTGGCCCGCGAATTGAACCTGCACCAAATCAAGGAAATCAGTGAAGCCAGCGATGTAGAACTGGAATTTTTCGTAACGGGTGCCTTATGTGTATCGTTCAGCGGGAATTGCTATATGAGTGTGGCCAATGGCGAACGTTCTGCCAACCGTGGTTCCTGTGCGCAAAACTGCCGTTTGCCGTACAACCTGATTGATGGTCACGGCGATACTTTAATCAAAAACAGTCACTTGCTTTCCATCAAGGATTTTGATGTTTCCGACCAGATTCCGAACCTGATCGAAGCCGGAATTTGTTCTTTCAAAATAGAAGGCCGACTGAAAGATATTGTCTACGTAAAAAACAACGTCTCTTACCTCAGACAGAAATTAGACGCTTTCTTAGAAGGCAACAACAAATACACCAAAGCCTCTTCGGGGAAATGTACGTATACCTTTGATTCGGCTTTGAATCGTACTTTTAACCGTGGGTACACCGATTATTTTGTCAACGAAAGACACCAATCCATTGGTTCCTGGGAAAGTCCAAAATCGAAAGGACAATACATTGGCAAACTGATTAAAACCGTTGGAAAAGGGTATGAAATCGAAAACGGACAGTTTTTGAACAATGGTGACGGACTGTGTTTCATCAACGAAAACAACGAAGCTGATGGAATTTATGTCAACAAAGTCGAGAATGGTTTAGCATATCCTAATGTGCTGAAAGAAATCAAACCCGGAACATTCATTTACAGAAATAATGACGCCGCTTTCATCAAAATCGTAGAACGAGAAGACAGTGCGGTTCGAAAAATAGGCACAACTTTATTGTTGACCGAAAACGAAAACGGTTTTGAATTGATTGCCACCGACGAAGACGGCAATGTAAGCACCGTAAATTTGGTTCATCCAAAAGAAAGAACCAAAAACAACGAATCTATTGAAGAGAATTTCAAAATCAATTTGGCAAAAACAGGTTTCACGCCTTACACCGCCGATGAAATAACGATTATGTTCTCTGAAAACTGGTTCCTTCCTATTTCTAAAATCAACGAAATGCGAAGAACAGTCTATGAACAATTATCCGAAATTCGTCTGGCCAATTACAATCGTGAAGAACACCAATTGGTCAAAACATCACATCCGTACCCGGAAACCAAATTGGATTTTATGTACAATGTGTCCAACAAACTGGCGCGCAAATTCTACGAGCGTCACGGGGTTACCGAAATCGAAAAAGCATTCGAATTGCAATGGGATCCGGGAAAATCACGCGTGATGACCACCAAATATTGTATCAAATACGAATTGGAAAAATGCCCAAAGTATCACAAAGACACGATGGAAACCAAACTCAAAGAACCGTTGGTATTGAAACAGGGCGAACTGGAATACAAACTCAAATTCAATTGCAAACCTTGTGAAATGGAAATTTGGGAGAAAGATGCTGAATTCGAAATCGAGGAAGACCACTTCCATTAAAACATAAAACCGATGCTTTACTTCAAAAAGGCATCGGTTTTTTTCTAACCGCAAATTCGCAAATTATTTCACTAATTTGTAAATACTTAAAGACATTTAAACCATAAATAAAATCTACTATACCTATCGCTCAAACTATAATTGAGCTCAATAAAATTTATAAAATAATTTGCAAATTTGCGGTTCATAAAAAAGCATTTTCTTTACTTTTACTGTCCAATTTAGACTTCAAAAAAAATGAAAATACTACTTCTCGGCTCAGGCGAATTAGGAAAAGAATTTGCAATCGCTGCACAACGTATCGGACAAACCGTAATTGCGGTTGACAGTTATCCAAATGCTCCTGCTATGCAAGTAGCTCATGATTTTGAAGTGATTAATATGTTAGATGGCGACGCTTTAGATAAAATTGTAGCCAAACACCAACCCGATTTTATCGTTCCCGAAATAGAAGCCATCCGGACTGAACGTTTTTATGATTACGAAAAACAAGGCATTACCGTAGTTCCTTCGGCAAAAGCGGCGAACTTTACCATGAACCGTAAAGCGATTCGGGATTTAGCAGCCAAAGAACTTGGATTAAAAACAGCTAATTATCGTTATGCTACCACCGCCAAAGAATTGACACAAGCGGTAGCAGCAATTGGGATTCCTTGTGTCGTAAAACCCCTAATGTCGTCTTCAGGAAAAGGACAATCAACTATCAAAACTTCCGAAGACATTCTAAAAGCATGGGATTACGCTGTAGCAGGTTCCCGTGGTGATGTGGTGGAAGTCATCGTAGAAGCTTTTGTGAAATTTAATTCCGAAATCACGCTATTGACGATTACACAAAACAATAATCCGACGTTGTTCTGTGCCCCTATCGGTCACCGTCAGGAACGCGGCGATTATCAGGAAAGTTGGCAACCCGCCCGAATTTCCGACAAGGATTTATACGAAGCACAGGATATGGCCGAAAAAGTAACCGAAGCCTTGGGTGGCGCAGGACTTTTTGGAGTCGAATTTTTCCTGGCCGATGATGGCGTCTATTTCTCGGAACTCTCCCCCCGTCCACACGATACCGGCATGGTGACATTGGCAGGAACCCAAAATTTCAATGAATTCGAATTGCATTTACGTGCGATTTTAAGTCTGCCTATTGCAGAAATCACTTTGGAAAAAGCCGGAGCGAGTGCCGTGATTTTAGCATCGGAACATTCAGCAAATCCTTCTTTTACGGGAATCGAAAAAATTGCCACATTACCCAAAACCGATTTCAGAATCTTCGGAAAACCAAGTTCCCGCCCTTACCGACGAATGGGCGTTGCCTTGACGCATGACACTTTAGAAACCCCGATGGAGGAAATTGTTGAAAGAGCGAAAAAAGCCGCGGCTTTGGTACAAGTAACGTATTGATTAAACGTTTGAGGCTATCGTTTAAATTCTAATTTTGCCAGCTTCAATTACTTCCTGATTCTCCTTTGTGTTCCCGGAACATTGAAGGAGTCATTCCGGTATGTTTTTTAAACAATCGGGTGAAATACGAATAATCATCATAGCCTAATTCGGTGGCAATTTCATTAATGGAGAATTTTTTTTCCAACAGCATCCTTTTGGCTTCAAGTAGAATCCTGTCGGTAATCACCTGTGTGGTGGTCTTGTTTAAAATTTCATTACAAATCCGATTCAGATGTTTTAACGTAATATGAAGCTGTTCGGCATAGAAAAAAGGGGCTTTTTCAGTTTTGAATTTTTGCTCTAACAGCAAAGCTAATTTTTTAATTTTGACATTGTAGGAATGGGTATGATGCTCATATATTTCCACGTATTTTCGGGCTAATTCAATATGAATACTATCCAAGATATTCAATAGTTTATCCTGTTTCAGCAATTGATTTCCATTCCCCTCTTGGATCATAATAGTAAAATAAGGCAAAATGGCCTTGACTTCGTCATAATCCAATATAATTTCAGGGGAAGTATGTACTCCGGCATAAAAAGGATAGCTGTCGATGTCTTTTTGTCCAAAATACAGATTATAGATTTCTTTGGAAAAAAAGACCACAAAACCATCGATATCATTGGATAAATTCCAATAGTGCATCTGTCCTGGCTGCAACACAAAAACACTCCCCGGCCGTATTTCAAATCGGTCAAAATCAATCTCGTGAGTTCCCGAGCCATGCGTAAAAAACACCAAAACATAGAAATTATGCCGATGGGGTTTTTCTATAAAACTGTGATTCAGCAAATGATTTTTAAACGTATTTATATACAGATCACTATGCACCGAATTGCAATTGAACTGTTCTATAGAATAAATGGGATATTTTTTCATATTGCAAAATGTCTTTATTGTGCTATAAGTAGCGAATATAGAAAACAAATGGGACATGAATAAAAAATACCTTTGTTAAAAAAATAATACAATGTCACACGCTATCTTTCACATCCTTAATAATGAATGTCCACATTGCCATCAAGGAAAAGTTTTTAATGAAAAAAGCCTTTTTTTCAAATTTGGATTTCCAAAAATGAATGAACATTGTTCACATTGTAATTTTAAATTTGAGAAAGAACCGGGATATTTCTTCGGAGCGATGTATCTCAATTACGGCTTAACCGTAGCACAAGCGATTGCTACCTATTATATTGCCCAATTTTTCTTTACCGAAACCTTTGATTTGAGAATCATTCCCATTATTGCCTTGGTCATTATCACCATGGCCTCTTTCAACATTCGTCTTTCAAGATTATTGTGGATTTACATGTTTAAAAATTATTCGAATTAATAATCGGGTTCAGGTTTAAAACTTTTATAGATTGATGACTTTAATGACAAAGTTATACCTGACAAAAAAGAAAGACCGCTCCCCTGTCTATTCGACAAGCAAGCGGTCTTTACAACTAACCAAACTAACACTAACTCAAATACTAATTTTTATTTATAAGCCTCATTTTGAGTAATCACATCAGGATTTTGATTAATTACCAAAAACGGAATAGGTAATAATAAATCCTCTTCTGTAATAGTGATGTTTTTACTACTGCTTTTAATCACTGGAATTGCTCTTCCGGTTCTTATTAAATCAAACCAACGATGGAACTCACATGCAAATTCAACCTGACTTTCATGTTCCAAAGCTAACTCAACCGTATTGTACTTAGTTGGATACCCTACACTACCATAAGCCGGTAATCCAACACGGGCACGAACTTCGTTCATGTATTTGGGATCCGAAGTTGCTTCTGTCAACATCAGAAGGACATCTGCATAGCGAAGAATGATAAAGTTATTATCCGAAGCTTCCCTTAAACCAATAACAGGAGCTTTTGTATCTTTCCATTTAATTGGAAATTTCACGTTAACCGTTGAACCGTTAGGAGTTTGATATCCATTTTGAATAGAAATATCTCTCCTTGGGTCACCCGTTTCATAGGCATTCCATAAATCATTGGTGATCTGATTAAATCCTCCTCCCCAAGCTGTAACCACGCGATTGTCAACCGGTGAAAACATGGCCCAATATAAACTGTAAGGATTGGACACGCCACCTTTATATTGAATCTCAAAAATAGAGGACGCTCCATTTTTCTTAGTTAAATTCCATAAATCGGCATAAGGCACCAGACTAAACTTGCCATATACTTTCAACAAAGTTTCAGCAGCTTTTGCTTTATTACCCATAGTCAGATACACCTTACCAAGCAAAGTATTGGCCGCTTCCTGACTGGCAGCACCCACAAAACGCTGACTTGTTTTTACTGGTAATTTAGCTGCTGCAAAATCAAGATCGGCAACAATTTGAGCATAAACTTCTGTTTTTGGTGTGCGCCCTTTTGCATAAGCATCAGCAATACTTAGCGGAGTTGTAACCAATGGTACATCGCCCCAGGCACGAACCATGTCAAAATAGTATAAAGCACGTAAAAACTTAGCTTCTCCAATTAAAGCATCTCTGGTAGCAAAATCAAGCTTTTCGGCATTGACAATAATATTATTTACAATATAGATTGCCTTATAATAATTATTCCAAAAATTGAATACTAACTCATTATCGATAGTCATCGTGTGCAATTCAAAACTTTCATAGTCTTGTATCCTTCCGGCAGCATTATCACTATAGGCATTATCAGACATTAACTCGCCATAAAACGAAGGCAAACTTTCAGGACCGTACAAAGTATAAAGCGAATTATAAGCAGACCACATCCCTGTTTCAATATCTTTCTGAGATTTATAGAATTCTGCTTCATTAGCATTTGAAATAGGCGCTTTATCCAAAAAATCGGAACTACATCCCAATAGGAATAAGTTACAAAAAAGCATAATATATATTTTTTTCATTTTCTTACGTTTTAAATGATTGGTCTAGATTTTTAGAAACTAATATTTACTCCAGCAGTAGCCGTAAAAGGATTTGGATAAGCTCCATAATCAAAGCCTACCAATACACCGGATTGATATGTACTACCTTCTGGATCATAACCTAAATAATCAGAGAACACATGTACATTTTCCATATTTAGATATAACTTTATACTACTTACCTTCATTTTATCAACTAAACTTTTTGGTAAATTATACCCTAGACGAATATTTTGAATACGAACAAATGATCCATCTTCAACCCAGTAACTTGACCCGAAATCGCGAACCGTAGTTGGTAACATACGAGGTTTAGGAATCATTCCGTTACCAGGATCAGCATCGGATTTCCAGTAATTGTTTACAACAGCATACATGTTACGGTTACCTCCACCTACACCTGATTTCAAATATCGGGCATTGTGATTAAGAATTTCTCCACCTTGCGAACCACGCAACAAAACAGAAAGTTCAAATCCTGCGTAAGAAAAACTATTCGTTAATCCCCATTGAAAATTAGGCTGATAGTTCCCAATATAGGTACGATCATTAGAATCAATTTTACCATCATTATTAACATCCCTTACCCTTGGATCACCCGCTTCACTGCCTGGCCATACCGGATAAGCTTTGCTATCCAACTCCGCTTTTGACATAATCACACCGTCAATAACATAACCATAATACATACCTATTGGCTGCCCTACAGCTGTGCGTGATGTCATACTACTAACATTAATATCAATTGGAGCATCGTTTGTTCCCAGCTTTAACACTTTGTTTCGATTGGCAAAAATATTAAAGTCGGTGCTCCATTTGAATTCGCTATCGATATTGAATGTGCTAAGATTTATTTCAAATCCTCTGTTTTCCAATTCTCCAATGTTTGTCAAAGTAGAAGAGAAACCGGAAAGAATTGGAATAGGCACATTAAGCAACAAATCTTTCGTTTTTGAATAGTAGATATCACCGGTAAACTTCACACGCCCATTAAAAACACTTAAATCAACCCCAAAGTTGGTCTGACCCGTTTTTTCCCATTTCAAATTTTTATCTGCAAAATTTGATGTGTAAATACCTTGGTTCACGGTACCTGAACTTACATATGAGCTATAACCCAATACTCCAATCGATCCATAGTTTGGAATCTGATTGTTACCCGTTGCTCCGTAGCTTAACCTAACTTTCATATTAGTTAACCAAGAAACATCCTTTAGAAAAGATTCTTCTGACATACGCCATGCAAGCGATCCTGATGGGAAATATCCCCATCTGTTATTGGCACCAAAACGGGAAGAGCCATCAGCTCGAATTGCTGCAGATGCGAGATATTTACCTTTATAAGAATAATTGGCACGAGCCAAATAGGAAACTAATGACCACTCTTCTGAAAAAGTGTTACCTGCATTCACAACACCTGCATTCAAAGTATGTACTAAATCATTCGGAAAACTTCCCGCTGTCATACTACTCATATCGGTACGTTGTTCTTGAGCAGAATACCCAGCCAATAAATTTAAATTGTGATTTTCATTAAATGTCTTATTGTAATTCAGTGTAGTTTCCGAAATCCAATTATTCGATTGCAGCGTTTTGAAATCGGCTTGCGCTGGTACCCATCCCGAATATCCCCATTTCTGGCCTGCATTCCAATAGAAATTATGAACTGTATTCTCAATATTAGAACTCGCAGAAGTTTTAAGAGTTAAATCTTTAATAACATCCCATTCCAGATAAGAAGTAACCGTAGATATATTCGTTATTTTTTTTGTAGTTGCTTCCCTGGTTAATGCATAAGGATGCCAAAGCTGGAATCCATATTTAGAAAATGTATTCCAAATTGAAGCAGGATCTTTAAAACCCAGACTTCCCGTTTCAACATAAAGCGGAAAAAATGGATCACTTTGCAAAGCCAAACTCACCACGTCACTTTTTCCACCTGTTCCGTATGGCGCTTCTTTTGCACGGCTAAGACCAATGTTCATTCCCATACGAACTTTATCATTAAACTTATGCTTGATATTTGACCTTAGATTAATTCGTTCGTAAGTATTACTATCAACAACCCCTTCTGAATTCAGATAACCTAACGACGCCATAAATTGGGTCTTCTCGTTACCACCGGAAGCCGACAATTGAAAATTTTTGTTTTGTGCAGTTCTAAATACAACATCCTGCCAGTCAGTTCCGTCACCTATACGGGCAATCCATGCTGGATCAGAAAATTCAACAGGAACAGTTACATTAATTCCTCTTGTAGCCAATGGATTTGCAGCAACAATTGTCGCCCACGAATTATTTCTTGCAGCCGTGTTGAAAGCAATAAATTCTGAAGCATTCATCATATCGGTCTTACGGTTGACATGAGAAAAACCAGACTCAAAAGTCGCATCAATTTTAGTTTTACCGGCTTTCCCTTGCTTGGTGGTAATGATAACAACACCATTTGCCCCCCTGGAACCATAAATCGCTGCTGAAGATGCATCTTTCAATATATCAATCGACTCAATATCATTAGGGTTAATAAAATTCAATGGATTTCGGTTAAAACTCAAGTTACTCGCTGTACTAATTCCCGTATCCGTTGAATTTGTAGTATTATCTTCCAGCGGAATACCATCTATAACATAAAGCGGGGTAGTCCCTGCATTTATCGAAGAAGCACCACGTACTTTTACTGTAGGGGCAAGACCAGGAGCACCTTGGGACTGCGTAATTTGCACACCCGTTGCCTGTCCTGAAAGCGATTGAAGCACATTACTATTCGATCTACCTTCCAATTTTTCTGCACCAACTGAAACCACTGCTCCGGTCAAATCTTTTTTCTTAACAGAACCGTAACCCACAACAACTACTTCATCTAACTTAGCGGAGTCTACTTCTAATTTAATCGTAAGATTAGTTTGTCCATTTACTACAATTTCTTTTGTTTTAAAACCAATATAAGAAACCACCAATATTGCTTTTTCACTTTTTAGCTTTAATGAAAAGTTGCCATCAAAGTCACTTTGAACTCCATTTGCGGTTCCTTTTTCAATAATATTTACTCCTGGAATAGGCAGTCCGGAACTATCAATAATTTTTCCGCTTATCGCTTTCTGTTGTACTTCCTTTTGTGCAATTACAGTCTTTTCTTTAATTAAGATGGTATTGTCTTCTGTTACCTCAAAATCAAGATTATTACTTGAAAGACATTGTCCTAATAATTTAGAAACAGCAATTGTACCTTTTTTTAATTCAACATCTGGGATGTCTTTAAAAACTTTTCTGGGGTAAACAAAATTCAAATCGGTCTGCTGTTTTATAATTTTAAACACCTGATAAATCGTTGCCGATTGATTTTTCTCAATAGTTACATTCACCTGCGCAAATGCGTTGCCTACATTGAGACAAAAAACATTGGTGCACCATAAAAAAACAAATGCTCTCATAACAGTTTTAATTAGCCTTTCTCTAAACGGAATAAAGACATTAAGTACTTTAATTTTCATAATTTTTGGGATTGGTTGGTTGGTTATACAATTAGGTTAATAGCAAAATAATTGGAATGAAGTCGTTTTACAGAGTAATGTTTATGCTTCCTTCCTTGTTTTTTATTCCAGAATCACTTCTTTGTCTTTTATTTCATAGTTTTTTATAATTTTAAAATTTTTAATACTTCTCAAAATTTCATCTAAGCTTTGGTTTTTTCTTAAAACCCCATCAAAAATTTCATTTTCAATTGCTTTATTTTTGAATATAAAATTAACATCATACCAGCGAGACAGCACTTTCATCATGTCTTTAAGTGTTATATTTTCGAAACTAAAGACTCCTTCTTTCCATGATATTTCATTATAAACGTCTACATTTTTCACAAACGAATTGCTTGTCTTGGTATTTAAATTGAATTGTTGATTTGGCATTAATCTTTGTTTTCTGTTTTCAATACTTACATCGACCTTCCCCTCAACTAAGGTTGTATAGCTATTCGCTTCATCTTTATAAGCTTTGATATTAAATTCGGTACCAATAACATCTACTTCCTGTTTATTACTCAATACTTTGAAATGAGCTCCTTTATGCTTTGTACTAGGTGATACATCAAAATAAGCTTCTCCATACACTAATTCTACTTGTCTGGTTTGGCCTTCAATAAAAGCTACCGGGAATTTTAATTTAGTTTCAGAATTCAACCACACCTGAGTACCATCGGACAATTTGATAAAGAATTTACCTCCTCTGGGAATTGTCAAATAATTATAGACCACTTCAGTTGTATTTCTTTCTTTAGCTTCATAAATAATTTCCTCACCATTACTTTTGGCATTTTGTGTTCTCAATGAAGTTCCATTTACTAAAGCTATTTGCTTCCCATTACCTAGGGTAAGTGTCGCTTTATCAGTTCCTGGTTCAAGAACAGGAGTATTTTGTTTAACAATTGCTGGAGCAATTTGAACTGGCTGGTTGAAAATAACATCCTTAAAAAAATAAGCTGTAGTCAAAACACCCACAAAAATTGCGGCAGCAGCATATTTCATGAAATAGGATTTCCTTTTTAACGAAGTATTTTGTTGCTTTTGAGGAACCGCTAGTATTTTGGTCTTAATGCGAGTAGCATCAAGCTCATTCATCATTGGTTTTTCATCTAAAATTGCCAGCACCTCTTCTACAGTTGGCAGTCCACTCGATTCAGTTAAGCCTTGGATATACTGTACAACTTCATCAACTTCCTCTTTAGAGCATTGATTCAGAATGAACTTTTTTAATAAATTTTGGATATGGTTACCGTGTTGCATAATATATGTTCTTATATATAATACAGATGAGAAAAGGAAAAGTACTATCGAGTATTATTATTTTTTTCGAAAAATAAAAAAATAATACTAAAAACAGAAGCAAACCGAAACAAATAGAAAGAAATAGAAAATAAAAAAGAAAGAAAAAACAATGCTAATTAACAAATTATTATTCCAGCCAACGGGATGAAAGAAGGCTAATAAGGAGTGCAACATCTCCATGAGTTTCCAAAAAATTTCTAATTTCCGCTAAGGCCTTGCTCATTTGACCTTTTACGGTACTTACAGAAATATTCAATTCTTTGCTTATTTCCTCGTAACTCATTTCTTCATTACGGGACATTTCAAAAATAAGTCTACGCTTGGGAGGTAATTGTTCAATAGCCTTATTCTTTATAGCATCATAATCAGCTTCTGCAATGATGTCCTCAATTGGGCTATATGATTTTTGACTTGTATAAAAAACTTCTTCCTTTAGCTTATGGCTGTTGGCTACTTTACTAATAAGATTAAATGTTAAGTTACGTGTAATGGTAAACACATAGGACTTGAATGATAAATCAGGATTCAGTCTGTCTCTATGTAACCAGATATTTAAGAATACATCTTGAACAATTTCTTCTGCAAGGACTTGATTCTTAAGCATACTTAAACTATAGGCATAAACATCATTACAATATATATTAAAAAGCTCAGTGAAGGCTTTCTCATTACCCTCCATAAGTTCTATAACCAATAGTTTATTGTTAATTGTTTTTGTTTCAGACATTGTGAATAGTTTCTATATACATGCAAATTGCTATTTTACTACAAAACTCCTTGTTTTGCATCAAAATCCTCATTTAGAACCCTGCTCAATACTAATATAATAATTTTAATTACAATGTTAATTAAATTAAATGTACAAAAAACAAATATTCAATATTAGAGCTAACATAAATTTCTTCTTCATAAACTAAAATCAATTAATTATTCAGATTAAATCATTTCAAAAAGCAAAATTTAACACATTTAAGTTTTTGATAAAAAGATACTTAAACCAACTTTTCCCTATGATTTGTTTAGAGAGGATTACTAATATCTTTTTTCTATTGTTGATGAATTATTTGAAATAAGAAAAAAACAAACGCTTCAAAATGGCTATATTGCAAGGTCAATTTTTAAAAAAGAACAATGTCTCTGATTTTAACCAATATAGAAAAACACGTTCAACTTACTGATGAAGAAAAGCAATTTTTCTTAAGTAAAACCGAAATTCATCATTACAAAGCCAAAAGCATTCTACTGAGTTCGGGGCAGATTTGCAAGCATTCTTATTTTGTCAATTCCGGAATACTACGAAGTTTCAACATCAATGACAATATTGTAGAACACGTTTTAAGCTTTGCTTGCGAAGGTTGGTGGATAGGAGATATGTACAGTTTAATTTCACAAAAACCAGGCAATCTATTTATCGAAGTATTAGAAGATGCCGAAGTGGTGCTACTCTCTAAAGAAAATCAGGAACAGCTATATACCGAAATCCCTAAACTAGAACGCTTTTTTAGAATTCTCACCGAAAATGCATTAGTAGCAAATCAAGAACGATTAATGGATAATTTGAGCCTGACTGCAGAAGAACGCTTTGAAAAATTCTGTAACAAGCATCCTTCATTAATTCAGAAAGTACCCCAAAAACAAATTGCTTCGTATATAGGTGTCACCCCTGAATTTTTCAGTAAAATGAAAAGTAAAATGTTGAGAAAGTAGTTTCAAGTCGCAGTCGTAATTTTCAGCCCAAGCAAGTGTAAACTGAAACCGAATAATACCTACTAATTTTCTTAACCTAGGTTAAGTACAAAACGCTTATGACAGATGTACATTTGTACTATAATAATCAATAAACAAAAATATCATGGCAACTACAGTTTTACACAAAGCAGATACAAGAGGACATGCAGATCACGGATGGTTAAACGCTTACCACAGTTTTAGTTTCGCAAGCTGGTATAATCCGGATAGAGTACAGTTTGGAACCCTACGCGTTTTAAATGACGACACCATTGCACCGGGAATGGGATTTGGAACACATCCTCACGATAATATGGAAATTATCACCATTCCATTGGAAGGCGATTTAGCCCATAAAGACAGCATGGGAAATGCTGCCACCATCAAAACAGGTGACGTACAAGTTATGAGTGCCGGTACCGGAATTCAACACAGTGAATTCAATCCAAATGCGGATCAAAGAACTAAATTATTTCAAATTTGGTTGTTTCCAAAAACCAGAAATGTGGAGCCACGCTACCAACAAATTACTTTAGACACAGCAGAACAAAAAAACAATTTCGCTCAAATATTATCACCATATGCTGATGATGCGGGAGTTTGGATTCATCAGGATGCCTGGTTCCATTTGGCCGATTTTGACAAAGGTTTTTCTAAAACCTATGAAATCAAAAAAGAAGGAAACGGTACGTATGTTTTTGTAATTTCAGGAACTATCACTGTTGACGGTCAGGAATTGGAAACCCGCGACGGTTTAGGAATAACCGGTTTTAAAACCTTAGACATCAAAGCCACAAGCGATGCTAAATTTTTATTGATGGAAATTCCAATGACTCACTAAAAAAACAATCATGAGTGAAATTATAGGACTAGAATTCAACGAAAAAAAAGGTTATTTTTACGTAAAAGTAAATGATGTAATAGAAGCAAAAATGACCTTTATTTTCGCTGGACCACATAAAATAATTATTGATCATACCGAAGTAAATCCGGGACATAACGGAAAAAACTTTGGAAAGAAAATGGTTGAAAAAGCAGTTTTATTTGCCAGAGAAAAAGAATTAAAAATTCTTCCTTTGTGTCCTTTTGCAAAAAAAGTATTTGACAAAACCCCTGAGTTTGCTGATGTTTTATAATTATTCTTAAAGGATTCATTTATAAAAAAATTATGGAAAACATACTAGAAAAAGATATCACGGGACATATTGGCACTCAAAAATATTTATGTACTATCGCTTGGCGCAACGGTCAGCTGATTATGGATGAACCCGAAAAAACGGGTGGTAGAGACCTTGGTATTGATCCTTTTTCCACTTTGTTAGCTTCATTGGCCGGCTGCACACTTTCTACTTTACGAATGTATATCGACCGAAAAGGATGGGATATCCCGGAAATAAATATTTCATTAAATTTACATCAAGAAGACACAACTGATTTCACAACTGTAATCAAACGAAACATCTCATTTTCGAAAACAATAAGTCCTGAACAGGAAGAACGTCTTTTATTAATTGCGGAAAAATGCCCGATCTCGAAATTATTGAAAGGAAAAATAACTATTAATACCCAACTATAATTATGGATCCAAAAGACATCACTAAGGAATATACCAACGGAGAAGTTACCGTGGTATGGCAATCCGGAAAATGCATTCACTCCGGGAATTGCGTCCGAAACAATCCTGCTGTTTTCCAACCCAAAGAAAAACCGTGGATAAAAATTGACGCTTCTACCACAGACAAAATAATTGAAACAGTAAACAAATGCCCTTCGGGAGCACTAACTTTTTACCTGAATAAATAATCTGGTTTTCTATTTCCACTGTGCTCTTTTTTAAAGAAACCAGATATACAAATGCCATTATAGTAAAAAGTGTTATTTTTGCATCCCAATTGAAACTACTATTTCAATCTTTAAATTATTAAAATCTTTAAATTAAAAATATGAAGGCATACGTATTTCCAGGTCAAGGGGCACAATTCACAGGAATGGGCAAAGATTTATATGAAACTTCTGAAGAAGCCAAAGCATTATTCGAAAAAGCCAATGAAATTCTAGGTTTCCGCATTACCGATATCATGTTTGAAGGTACTGCCGAAGAACTAAAAGAAACTAAAGTAACCCAACCGGCTGTGTTTTTGCACTCTGTGATTTTAGCCAAAACATTAGGCGAGGCTTTCCAACCGGAAATGGTGGCCGGACATTCCTTAGGCGAATTCTCTGCTTTAGTAGCCAATGGTGCTTTGTCATTTGAAGACGGATTAAAGCTAGTTTCACAAAGAGCTTTAGCGATGCAAAAAGCCTGCGAAATAGCACCGTCAACAATGGCTGCCGTTTTAGGATTAGCTGATAATATTGTAGAAGAAGTTTGTGCTTCTATTGATGGTGTTGTAGTAGCAGCTAATTACAACTGTCCGGGACAATTGGTAATATCAGGAGAATTCTCAGCGGTAGAAAAAGCTTGCGAAGCGATGAAAGCTGCCGGTGCCAAACGCGCTTTATTATTGCCAGTAGGAGGTGCTTTCCACTCACCGATGATGGAACCGGCAAGAGAAGAATTGGCCGCTGCTATTGAAGCAACTACTTTTTCAAATCCAATTTGCCCAGTGTATCAAAACGTAACTGCCTTTGCGGTTTCAGATCCTGCTGAAATTAAGAAAAACCTAATCATCCAATTGACTGCTCCTGTAAAATGGACACAATCGGTTCAACAAATGATTGCTGATGGCGCTACTTTATTTACTGAAGTAGGTCCTGGGAAAGTATTGACAGGATTAATTGGAAAAATCAATAAAGAAGCAGTTACTGCGAACGCGTAATTAGTGTTCCGCCACAGTCGCAGTGTTCTGTCATTGCAAAATAAATAAGAATCCCCATTATCCTCTAACAATTTTTACACAAATTACTTAAAACAAAAAATCCCAAATTATCGTGATGATAGTTTGGGATTTTTAACTTTTATTTATTTTCGGTTGGCGGCAATTTAAAAGCCTGTCGGGCAATTAGCATCCATTTATTTTTTTGTTTTTGCCATACCAGCATGTTCCCGATTTTGATATCCTTATCTATTCCGCCATCTTTGGTATGTGCTGCTAGGTCATGTCTTACGACAGCAACATCCCCAATGATTTCGATGGTTTGGTTTTGAAATTCAATGGAAACAAAATCTGATTCGCCACTAACTATTTTTTCTATAAAAACAGATTGATTTTGAACAACCCCACTCGAATGTCCGTAACTCAAATCTTTCGAAGTCAACTCTTTTAGTTTGTCCGCATCGGCATCAATTAATGCCTGACGCAAACTTTCGACACGAACAGCAACTTTTGTTTCTTCCTTGTTTGCGGATTTATTTTGAGTCCATCCGGACAAGGAAACCAAAACGACGGCAAAACATATCAAATAGTGTTTCATCCCTTTATTTATTTAAAAATTCCAAAACACTTTCGGTAATAAATTGGATTTGTTCGTCATCCAATTCGGTGTGCATTGGCAAGGAAATCACTTCTTTCACTAACTGGTTCGTTACCGGAAAATCTTCTTCTTTATATCGCGCATCTGCATATGCTTTTTGCAAATGCAACGGAATTGGATAATAAATAGCACATGGAATTCCTTTGTCTATCAAATGCTGCATTAGACCGTTTCTGTCGGCATCAATGATTCGCAACGTATATTGGTGAAAAACATGGCAATCGCAATTATCACAAATGCTCGGCGCAATGATATTTTTATGACCGGCAAATGCTGCAGTATATTTTCTGGCTGCGTTCTGTCTCGCTTGATTGTATTGGTCTAATAATGGTAATTTTGCGTTCAAAACTGCCGCTTGAATACTGTCAAGACGAGAATTTACCCCAACCACATCATGGTGGTAGCGTTCGTACATTCCGTGATTTACAATTCCGCGAAAGGTATGCGCCAAAGCATCATCATTGGTAAATATAGCCCCGCCATCTCCATAACATCCTAAATTCTTCGAAGGAAAAAAAGAAGTGGCTCCTACATGCCCAATCGTTCCTGCCTTCTTTTTGGTTCCGTCCGAAAACTTACAATTGGCTCCAATGGCTTGTGCATTATCCTCAATGACAAATAGATTATGTTCTTTGGCCAAAGCAATAATCGCTTCCATATTAGCAGCACGTCCAAACAAATGAACCGGAACAATCGCTCTGGTTTTTGGTGTAATGGCTTTTTTGATTCTTTCGATAGAAATATTCATATTATGCAAATCGACATCAACCAAAACCGGTGTCAGTTGCAACAAAGCAATCACTTCCACTGTGGCGGCAAAGGTAAAATCGGCAGTAATAACTTCATCTCCCGGTTGCAATCCCAATCCCATCATGGCGATTTGCAAGGCATCGGTACCATTGGCACAAGGAATTACATGTTTGACATCAAGATATTCTTCTAAAGCTTTTTGAAACTGATGAACTTGTGGTCCATTGATATAAGTGTTTGTATCTAAAACTTCCTGAATAGAAGTATTTACAACAGCTGCAATTTTATCATATTGACTTTTTAAGTCAACCATTTGGATTTTTTTCATTGATTTTTTTGGTTAAAAGTTCACCCTCCAACTGAGCTCAGGGTGACGTTATTTTAAGGTTTCTGGAAACATCAAACACTTTCGTAAAACGAGGAACAAAAATAGTTATTTAATGAGTTCAAACCAATCAAAATAAAATAAAGAAACCGTATTTTAGCCACAAAAATTTAACGATGCTTTTTCTTTATAATGTAATTATTCATATTGCCGATTTTTTATTAAAAATCATTGCACTTTTCAATCCAAAAATAAAACTTTTTATAGAGGGCAGAAAAGCAGTATTCCCAACTTTAAAACAAAACATAAACCCTTCTGACAAAACAATTTGGTTCCACGCCGCCTCATTAGGGGAATACGAACAAGGGCTACCGGTAATTGAAAAAATCAAAGAAGCATTTCCTTCACATAAAATCATCATCAGTTTCTTCTCCCCCTCAGGTTATGAGGTCCGTAAAAACAATACTATTGCTGAAGCTACAGTATACCTGCCTTTGGACACCAAGAAAAATGCACATGAATTTTTGAAATTGACACATCCTGAAATGGTATTTTTCATTAAATACGAATATTGGTTGAATTATTTGAGTGAATTACAAAAACAAAACACACCCACTTATTTAATTTCAGGCATATTAAGAGAAAACCAACTGTTTTTTAAATGGTACGGGGGCTTTTACAGAAAAGCATTAGACAGTTTCACCTACTTTTTTGTACAAAATGAAAATTCAAAAAAGTTATTACACCAGTTAGGCAAAACCAATGTCATGGTTTCCGGAGACACCCGTTTTGACAGGGTTGCGGCTATCTTAGAAAAAGACAACACTTTGGATTTTATCACAAAATTCAAAAACAACACCTTAACCATTGTCATTGGGAGCTCATGGCCAAAAGACGAAATACTGTTAGCCGACTTTATAAATACCACCTCACTCCCGGTTAAATTCATTATTGCCCCGCACAATATCAAAAGCGAACAAATAGAGCAATTAAAAAAGAGCATCTCCCGAAAAACAGTTCTATTTTCCGAAAAAGAAGGTAAAAATCTCGCCGATTACGACGTATTTATAATAGACACTATTGGAATTTTGACTAAAATTTACAGCTATGCAGATATCGCATATGTAGGTGGCGGTTTCGGAAACCCAGGAGTTCATAACCTTTTAGAACCCGCAACTTTTGGCGTTCCAATTGTAATTGGCCCAAATTTTTCCCATTTTCAGGAAGCAATTGCCTTGGTACATATTGGCGGAGCTTTATCTATTTTTAACCAAAAAGAGCTGAATCATGCCTTTGTTGATTTAATTATAAATGATGCTTTTCGAAGTGAAAAAGGACACATCTGTAGCACTTTTATTTCCATGAACAAAGGAGCGACGAATAGTATACTTAAAAATATCCTAAAATCAGAAATCAATTAGAGCAAGAATTATTTAATTAAATATATAATTTTAACGCTATATTTTTTAATAATTTTCAAAAATACACCTCTGTTTTTAGTAATCTAATTTATTAAAATCGTTGTTACAAAATCACACAAAACTTTTATACTAAAACTTACCATTAATTTGACAAAAAACAACCCTGCTTTTTCAAAAATCAATTTCAAAAACAGCATTGTTTTTACTTAATACTTTTGCAATCAATTAATTAAATTTACCTCTTACGTCTTTTAAAAAATTGCCCAAATTCTATTCCTGTATTTGTTTTTCAAAAAACACAAGACGTATATTCCTGCTTTTGAGTCATAAAAAAAGTCGCCTTTTTACCCCAAATTTTATTTTCAAAAAAAAATTGAAAAAATATTTTACGTGTCAAAAATTTTATATCTTTGCCTCGAATTAATAATTAACCTTTTATAATAAAGTAAGATGAAAAAAGTATTTTTAAGTTTAGCTGTTGTTGCTGTTTTAACTGTTGTTTCTTGTAAAAAAGCTGAAGCTCCTGCTGAAGAAGTAGCTGCTGATACTACTGCTGTAGCTGTTGATTCTGCTGCTACTGCTGTTGATACTGCTGCTGCTGCTGTTGATACTGCTGCTGCTCCTGCTGCTGAAGCTCCTGCAACTGAAGCTCCTGCTGCTAAGTAATTAGAATTTATTCTAGAAAAAAATCAAAGCCATCCGCTTAGCGAGATGGCTTTTTTTATGACCCAAATCAAAACAACACTCTTCCTTTCCGCAACAGACCGTCTCTAGAACAATCTAAAACTCCTCTTCAACAACTTCCTCGTCAAAAACAAACGCATTATCCGCAAAGTCCAAAATCTCTGCTTGCGGTCCGTGCTTTATAATTTCATTCACCCCTTTTTGCAACATCAACGCAGTCGAATATTTCCTGCTCGTCGCAAAATGCCTCCCCTCAAAAACCAATTTAAAAAAATACTTCCCGCCTGAAGATTTAAATTTTAAAAAATCAGCCGAATCGATTGCCTGTTTAAATTTTTCGATATCCTCCTCACACTCAAACTTAAGTTCATAACTCAAACTCGTGAAAACCACTTTCCCTTTTCTGGAGGTAAATACAAATTTATACTGATCATTAAATCTTTTACTAATAACAAAAGCACCCATGAAATTTCAGATTTTAGACCGTCCGTTTTTATATTAAACAAAGAAAACTACAATTTACAATCACAAAATAATTCTTATTTCCAATCATAAATTCATATAAACAAAAAAGCCTCTTCAAAAAGAAGAGGCTTTGTACTCAGAGCGGGACTTGAACCCGCACGAACATTGCTGTTCACTGGATTTTAAGTCCAGCGTGTCTACCAATTTCACCATCCGAGCATTATGTGGTATAGAGCGAAAAACGGGGCTCGAACCCGCGACCTCGACCTTGGCAAGGTCGCGCTCTACCAACTGAGCTATTTTCGCGTTTCAAAACTTTTATAAGAACTGCAACACTTGTTCTGTATTGCGGATGCAAATTTAGGACATTTATTCAATTACACAAGCCTTTTTTACAAAAAAATCACAGATATCCGTTAACCTTCTGATAACGTAATCTTTAAAACATAAATTATTTTCTGGTCAACATTCTTTTTATTTCATTTAGCTTCATTAATGCCTCTACCGGTGTGATGGCGTTGATATCTAAACTTATGATTTCCTCTTTTATTTCTTCCAACAACGGATCATCCAAATTAAAGAAGCTCATCTGCATTTCATCTTTTGCCGCTTTGATTCCACTCAAAGCCTCACTCGAATGGTCTTTCTCTAATTTTTTCAGAAGTTTTTGTGCTTTCAAAATCACAATCTGAGGCATTCCGGCCATTTTTGCCACATGAATCCCAAAACTATGTGCACTTCCCCCTTTCACCAATTTTCGAATAAATAACACCGTATCCTTTAATTCTTTTACCGCCACATTATAATTCTGAATCCTAGTTAAAGATTCGCTCATTTCATTCAACTCATGATAATGTGTTGCAAAAAGCGTTTTAGGCTGTGCCGGATGCTCATGCAAGAACTCGGCTATAGCCCAGGCAATTGAAATTCCATCATAAGTACTGGTTCCTCTTCCGATTTCATCCAACAACACTAAACTCCTGTCGGATATATTATTCAAAATAGAGGCCGTTTCATTCATTTCGACCATAAAGGTAGATTCTCCCATCGAAATATTATCCGAAGCCCCCACCCTGGTGAATATTTTATCTACAATCCCCATTCTCACACTATCTGCTGGGACAAAACTACCCATTTGAGCCAACAGTACAATTAAGGCCGTTTGACGTAAAATAGCCGATTTACCGGACATATTAGGCCCTGTTATCATAATCAACTGTTGCGTTTCCCTGTCTAAGAAAACATCATTGGCAATATAAGGTGTTCCTACCGGCAATTGTTTCTCAATAACCGGATGCCTTCCGTTTTTAATATCCAACTCAAAACTTTCATCCAGTTCAGGACAAACATAGTTGTTTTCTATAGCCAATTGGGTAAAAGAACACAAACAATCCAATTGTGCCACCAAATTAGCATTCAGTTGGACCGGCTTAATATAAGTGGCAATCCAAGCTACTAATTGCTCAAAAAGCTCCAATTCTATTTTATGGATTTTTTCCTCGGCACCGAGGATTTTTGTTTCATATTCTTTTAACTCCTCCGTGATATAACGCTCTGCATTGACTAAGGTTTGTTTTCGAATCCATTCCGCCGGAACTTTATCTTTATGTGTATTCCGAACTTCTATATAATACCCAAAAACATTATTAAAAGAGATTTTCAAGGATGAAATTCCCGTTCTTTCGGACTCCCTTTTTTCAATACCTTCTAAAAATTCTTTTCCGGAAGTTGATATCTCACGTAAATCATCCAACTCGGCACTGATGCCTTTGGCAATAGCATTTCCTTTGGCAATAGCCACCGGCGCTTCTTGATTTAAAGTTGTTTTAATTTTTTCCCGTAACAAATCACAACTATGCAAAGTGTCACCTATAATTTTAACGGCTTCTTGCGGACTTTCTAATGCCAATGTTTTTATGGGAATAATAGCATCTAATGATTCTTTCAGATACACTACTTCGCGAGGAGACACTTTCCCTGCCGCTATTTTCGAAATCAAACGCTCCAAATCAGAAATCTGTTTGATTTGATATTGTATTGCCTGCAACACCTCTTGATTTTCTTTCAAATAAGAAACTACCTGGTGACGGCTTTGAATTTTAGTATTGTCTTTTAATGGCAATGCCAACCAACGTTTCAACAACCGTCCTCCCATTGGCGAAAGCGTCCTATCAATAACATCCAATAAAGTGACCGCATTGGGATTATAGCTATGATACAATTCGAGATTTCGAATCGTAAACCGGTCCATCCAGACATAAGCATCCTCAGCTATGCGTTGAATTGCGGTTATATGTTGTACTTTATTATGTTGCGTTTCGGACAGATAATACAAAATGGCTCCGGAGGCAATAATTCCTTCTTTCAACTCTTCGACACCAAAACCTTTAAGGGAAACTGTTTGAAAATGTTTCGTTAAGGTTTCAAAAGCGTAATCTTCTTTATAAATCCAATCTTCAAGATAAAAACTATGGTAATCCTCACCGAAAGCATCCTTAAAATTATTTTTATTGTTCTTTTGAACCAAAACTTCACTTGGATTGAAATTCTGCAATAACTTATCGATATATTCGGCATTACCTTGCGCCGTCAAGAACTCACCCGTTGAAACATCCAGAAACGATATTCCAATGTTTTTATTGGTAAAATAAACCGAAGCCAGAAAATTATTTGATTTCGATTGCAAAACCTCATCATTCATAGAAACTCCCGGAGTGACCAATTCTGTAACACCGCGTTTCACAATCGTTTTGGTCATTTTTGGGTCTTCCAATTGGTCGCAAATAGCCACACGAAGTCCTGCTTTTACCAACTTTGGCAAATACGTATTAATAGAATGATGCGGGAATCCAGCCAGAGCCGTCTCAGTTTCAGAACCGGCACCCCTTTTGGTTAATGTTATTCCAAGAATTTTTGAAGCTCTTATAGCATCTTCACCAAATGTTTCGTAAAAATCCCCTACTCTAAACAACAAACAAGCATCCGGATATTTCCTCTTAATCTCGTTGTATTGCTTCATTAATGGTGTCTCTTTAACCACTTTCTCTTTAGCTGCCAAAATATTATTATTGTTTTATGAATAAAAAAAATATCAGCGAATTTATATATTTAATAACGAAAATCTAAATACTAAAAAAATTAAATTTTTTTTAAGTAAAATTTAAGCTGATGGCATGATTTTTTCTTTAGATTTGTTTAATCAATTTTAAAATCGAAAGAAAATGAAAAAAATACTTTTACTTACCCTGTTAACAGTATTAGGAATTACTTCTTCTAATGCGCAAGAAACAACAAAAAAAATAAAAGCAACTGCCGCTAAAATTGCTAAAGTTCAAGGTGCCGGAATGGTTTTTGAAACTGAAGTTATTGATTATGGAACTATTGCCCATAACGCAGATGGGAAACGTCAATTTGTTTTTACAAACAACGGAACTAAACCATTAATCATCACTAACACTCAAGGTTCATGCGGATGTACTGTTCCTACTACACCAAAAGAGCCAATTGCTCCAGGACAAAAAGGAATCATTGGTGTAAAATATGCTACTGACAGAGTGGGTGCATTTACAAAAACGGTTACTGTAACTTCAAATGCTGAAGGACAGCCTACAAAAGTACTTACCATAAAAGGAACTGTACTTCCAGACGAAGCTCCAAAAAGCTAATTTTAAAAAAATACAAAGAAAAAGCTTCCCATTATCGGAAGCTTTTTTTATGAAACAAAATGATACCGAATGAGAAAGCTAGAGAATAAGGAATTAGAACGAAAATCAATTGAAGCTTTTAAAGAATCCGAAAAAACACCTCTAATCTTGGTATTAGATGATGTTCGCAGCTTACACAATATTGGCTCCGTGTTCAGAACTGCCGATGCGTTTTTAATCGAAAAGATATACTTGTGTGGCATCACCGCTACCCCTCCAAATAAAGAAATCCACAAAACTGCCCTTGGCGCAACCGAAACAGTGGCCTGGGAGCATCACGACAATGTACTGGAAGTCATAGCAAATCTAAAAAAAGAAAACATCACTACACTTGCCATAGAACAAGTGGAAAGCGCCATTTTTTTACAAAATTTTAAAGTAGAAAAGAATCAGAAGTATGCTTTAGTGTTCGGAAATGAAGTTTTTGGCGTTTCCCAAGAAGCTGTTTCCCTCTGTGATGGCTGTATAGAAATCCCCCAATTAGGAACCAAGCACTCTCTAAATATTTCAGTAAGTGCAGGCATTGTGGTATGGGATTTATTTCAAAAATTACATTGGCCTGATTGATTTTCTTTGCTAAACATCAAAAAACCAATACATTTACGGGATGAGAAATTATTTTTTTAAATTTACCGCAACGCTATTATTTTTTATAACGATAACCGTTTCGGCAGCAGCATCAATCCATCTTTCAAAAAAAGAAGGCTTCCCTTTAATTATAAATAGCTCAAAATCTCAACTTATAATTAATTTAAAAAACAACTTTACTTTTATTGACCCTCCTAAAATAACCGCTACAGGCAATCAAATTTATTGCCCGGGCACCTCTTTAAGCATTGTTGAAACCATAAGTATCACAAACGATCCGGCAGAACCAACCACTGATGCGGTTTATATTCAAATTTCTTCGGGCTATGTTGCAGGACAAGACCTCTTAACTTATCCCGAAACTAACCCTGCAATTAAATCTCTATGGAGTCCCTCAGAGGGCACATTGAAATTATATACTGTATCCGGAAATAAAATTCCTTATGCTGATTTTGAGACTGCCATCAAGGAAGTCAAATTCAACAATTCCTCTGCTTCACCTTCAGGAGTCAGAACTTTTTCGATTAATTTAGGCACAGGCCAACTCAGTTATCTACCCCGAAACAAACATTTCTACGAATATGTCCCGTATTTAGGAATCACTTGGACAGCCGCAAAAGCCGCTGCAGCAGCAAGAACCTATTATGGATTACAAGGCTATTTGGCCACACTCACCGCAGCGGATGAAGCGCAATTGGCAGGAGCCCAAGCCCCAGGAGCAGGTTGGATTGGCGGTAGTGATGCCGCAACAGAAGGCACCTGGAAATGGGTCACAGGTCCTGAAAACGGTATGATTTTCTGGATTGGTGCAAGTAATGGTTATGCACCCAATGGCGCCTTTACTTTTTGGAATGCCCCGAACGAACCCAACAACTCCGGTGATGAAGATTATGCTCACATTACCGCTCCCGGAATAGGACTTTCTGGCTCTTGGAATGATCTGCCTGATGCGGGAAGACCGACTGGCTCTTACCAACCGAAAGGATACATCGTAGAATATGGCGGAATGACTCCCGGGGACGTGGATCAAATTAAAATCTCAGCCAGTACTACTATTACAATTCCAAGAATAGCCAGTACAACGCCTAATTCGCGATGTGGTTCAGGTACGGTTACTCTTGAAGTATCTGCCATAGACGGCACGGTAAACTGGTACAACACTCCTAACGGAACCATACCAATAGCCACAGGAAACAGTTTCACCACTCCGGTTTTATCGAGTACCACTATTTTTTACGCTGATGCCGGATGTGCTTCCGGTAGAAAACCAATTACCGCAACTGTTATTCCGGTACCAGTCGTTAATAATATAACCATTTACCAATGTGATGCCGATTTGATTCCAGACGGTAAAACACTTTTTAATTTAACGGTAAATAATAATGTCATTTCTGCGAATTACACCAATGAAACCTTCGTCTATTACACCACTCTTAATGGTGCCAACAATGCACTACCGGTAGATTTGATTCCAAATCAATTGGCTTTTGAAAATACAACTCCAACCTCAATGGACATTTGGACACGAGTTACCAATAACACAACCGGCTGTTATAGCATTGCCAAAATAACCTTAAAAGTTCCAGCTACTAATATAAATCCCAACTATAAAATTACAATCCCTCCCGTGTGTGATGATTTTTTAGACAGCAATGGAAACAATACGGCCAACAATAATAAACGGGACGGGATTGCTACTTTTGACCTCACAGCATCTAAAGCCACCATACAGGCCCTTTTACCTGCAACAGATGTATACAACATTAATTATTACAGAAACGAAGCGGATGCCTTGGCAGAACTCAATGTCATTACCAATATTTCAAATTACAGAAATATCGGCTATCCGAATACGCAAGATATCTGGGTGCGTATCGATAGTAATATGGATAATGCCTGTTATGGCTTAGGCCCTTATTTAGCTTTAAAGGTAGAAGCTTTGCCAATGGCAAATTCAGTTATAATTCCGAGACAATGTGACGACAATCAGGATGGTATTTTCACTTTTAACACCTCAACTCTTGAATCTCGTTTATTAAACGGACAAACCAATGTATCCGTTACTTATTTTGACTGGAACAACAACCCCTTGAAAGATGCAAACGGGATTTTGATTACGAGTCCGTTTCCTGCTACTTTTACCACCACATCACAAACGATAAGAGCCGTTGTAACTAATAATTCCAGCTTACAATGTTCTGACGAGACAACCATACTATTCATTGTGGATGATTTACCCGAAGTATTTACTGTTCCCACAGCATTAACAACAGCGTGTGACGATGATCCAAATCCATTAGACCAAGACGGCAAATTTCCTTTTGACACTTCTACATTTGAAGCTACCATTCTGGGAGGACAAACCGGAATGATTGTTAACTATTTTGACCAAAACGGTACGCCTTTACCAAGTCCGTTACCTAATCCTTTTCTAACCGGAACCCAAAATATCACTGCCCGAGTAGAAAATCCTGCAAACACAAGTTGCTCTGCCACTACAACGGTACGTTTTATGGTTCATCCGATTCCGAAAATTGATTTGAATTTGGACGGAAAAGCAAATAAATTGGTTTGCTCCAACCTTCCCACCTTTTTTGTAACACTCGACGCAGGAATTACAGACAATTCCCCTAGCGGCAATTACAATTATATTTGGAAAAAAGACGGCATTAATATTGGCACTAATTCACCTAGATTGGGAGTGAACACCGTCGGAGTTTATACCGTTGAAGTAAGTAATCCCTACGGATGCAGCAGAACCCGGACCATGACCGTCAATGCTTCGAATATTGCAACTATTCAATCAATCGATGTGGTAGATTTGGTCGATGTTAACTCCGTTACCGTAAATGTAACCGGACCGGGTACCTACGAATACAGCTTGGATGATTCCAATAATTTCTGGCAGGACTCGAATTTCTTTGATCATGTTCCCGCCGGAATTCATGAAGTTTTTGTCAATGATAAAAATGGTTGCGGATTTGTTTCTAAAGAAATTGTGGTGGTAGGCATCCCTAAATATTTTACGCCAAACAATGACTCCTTCAATGATGTATGGGGAATCAAAGGAATGACAAAATACCCTTCGGCAATAGTAACCATATTTGATCGTTATGGCAAACTGATTATTACCCTAAATTCTTTAAATCCTAATTGGGATGGAACAGTAAACGGAAAACTTTTACCTGCTTCCGATTATTGGTATGTCATAACATTAGACAAAAACACCCCTCCAATTCGAGGCCATTTTTCGCTGAAAAGATAATTTAAACAGGCTTTTTAGCTACAATTTTATTTTGAATTTCGTCCAAGACATACAGATAATCCTCATGATTTTTGACAAAATCTTTATTGGAAACATCTATTATCAAAACATTTAATTCGGTTTGTGACTGAATATAATCGAGATAACCGGTATTAATCTTATCTAAATAGTCTGCCGGGATTTGTTGTTCGTAGTTTCTTCCGCGTTTCTTGATGTTTTGCAATAAGCGCTCTGAATTTTGATATAAATAGACATACAAATCAGGCTTAGGCATTTCTTTGTAAATGATATCAAATAAATTGCGATACAATCGGTATTCATCTTCTGTCAAGGTTATTTTGGCAAAAATCAACGATTTGAAGATATGGTAATCGGCAACAAAAAAATCCTTGAATAAATCAAACTGAGCCAAATCATCCGTCAATTGCTTGTATCGGTCAGCCAGAAAAGACATTTCGAGCGGAAAAGCATAGCGATTTTGATCCTGATAAAATTTGGGTAAAAAAGGATTATCCGCAAAGCGTTCCAAAATAGTTTTCGCATTAAAATCCTCGGCAATTTTCAACGCCAAAGTTGTCTTACCCGCCCCAATATTGCCTTCAAAAGCGATGTAATTGAATTGCGAAAGTTCTATCTTTTCTAAAGGATTTTCCAACTCATGAACTACCTCACAGACACTTTCGTCCGGAGATATTGCAATCAACTCCGCAATTGATTTTTTAAGAACAGGATGTTCCCAGTTTACATTCAAATCTAACATTGGCAACAGCACAAATTTCCTGTTTTGCATCAAAGGATGAGGCACCTGCAACTTTTCGCTAGAAATCACTTCTTCATCAAAAGCAATCAAATCAATATCGATGATTCGGGATTGATAGCCCTGCTCCTGACTGCGAATACGTCCTAATTGTTTTTCAATTTTCAGGGCTTTCGTTAACACTTTATATGCTGAACTGAACGTATGCAACACCAGCGCACAATTATAAAAAGCGTCACTTTCAAAACCCCAGGCTGGGGTTTCATACACCTTGGAAACTTTAACAACTGTCCCCACTTGTTCGTGAATCATGGCGATGCACTGTTGTACATTTTCAAGGCGATTACCCTGATTACTCCCGATAGATAAAATGACCTGATGTTGTACTTTCATATTAAGCACAAATTAACTAAAAGAATTTTAGAATTAGCAATATATTTGCACAAAGTATCAGTAACAAAGACTGAATAAACCAGCATAAAAACTGTAACTTTTTGACTCATAATACTACTTATTAAAAAAATAAAATCATGAAATTTTTAGGAAATGTATTAGCAACCATCGTCGGTTTATTCATCTTTTTTATGCTATTCCTTTTTGGAATAATAATCATTGCGACCGTTTTCGGTGGGGAAGAAGCCGGTGTTGAAATCAAAAACAACTCGGTTATCGAATTGAATTTAGACAAAATACAATACGACTATGCCGGCAAATACAAAGATCCCTGGATTACCTTATTTGAAGACGATAAAAATGTTGGCCTTTCGGATGTAATCAATGCCATCGAAGCTGCCAAGACAGACGATAACATCAAAGGAATCTCTATTTTGAATGACAATTCTTCTTTAGGAATGGCCCAATACAAGACCTTAAGAGATGAACTGGAGCGTTTCAAAAAATCAGGAAAATTCGTCATGGCCTACGCCAATTCCTATTCCCAAAAAGAATACTATCTGAACTCTGTGGCCAACACCATGTATTTGAATCCCGTAGGCGAAATGGACTTCAAAGGCTTATCCGCAGAAATATTATTTTTTAAAGATTTACAGGAAAAATCAGGGATAAAAATGGAAGTAATTCGTCACGGTAAATACAAAAGTGCCGTGGAACCGTTTTTGGAGAACAAAATGAGTGATGCCAATAGAGAACAAATCACCGTATTATTAAATTCGATTTGGAAAACCATCGTTACCGATATTTCAAAAAGCAGAAATATCTCCGTCGCAAAACTGAATAGCATTGCCGAGGGACTGCTGGCCAGAACACCCGGAATGGCTCAAAAACAACACTTAATTGATGTTGTTGCTTATGAAGACGTATACCACAATGCCATAAAAAAAGCATTAAAAATAGGAAAAGAAGAGGACTACAACAAAGTCAGCATCATGGATTACACCCGAAATTTCAACACAACTGCCAACATTATCCCTTCAAAAGATCAAATTGCGGTTATCTATGCCCAGGGAGAAATACAAAGCGGCGAAGGTGATGTCAATACGATCGGCGAAGGCTCTATGCGACGCTCGTTGCAAGAAGCCAGAAAGGATAAAAATATAAAAGCCATCGTACTACGAATTGACAGTCCGGGAGGAAATGCCTTGACGTCTGATTTGATTTGGAGAGAAGTAGAACTAACCAAAAAAGTAAAACCAGTGGTAGTTTCTATGGGAAATTATGCGGCTTCGGGCGGTTATTATATCGCTTGTAATGCTAACCAAATTTTTGCAGAAAACAATACGATTACCGGTTCGATTGGTGTTTTCGGAATTCTGCCTAATTTCAGCCAGCTTGCCAAAAAAATAGGCATTAACGCAGAACAGGTAAAAACCCACCAAAATTCGGCACAATACAGCCCTTTTGTTCCGTTAGACAATAATTTCAAAGCAGTGACTCTCGAAGGGATCGAACATATTTACAACACTTTTGTCAGCCATGTAGCCCAAGGGCGTAAAATGACTTTTGCACAGGTAGATGCCATCGCACAGGGAAGAGTCTGGGCAGGATCGGAAGCCCTAAAAATAGGATTGGTGGACAAAATAGGCGGATTGAATGACGCGATACAAGAAGCGGCGACCTTGGCCAAGATAAAAACCTACAGCACACAAAACTACCCGGAATATGAAAAAGACATCAATGATATTTTAGCCCGTTTACCCTTTGTCCAATCCAAAGAAAAACTAATAAAAGAAGAACTCGGCGAAGAAAACTATCAAGTATTGGAGCAAATCAAAAAGGCACAATCCCGAAAAGGAATTCAGGCAATGATGCCTTTTGAATTCAGTATCCAATAAACAGAACTGGAAAACGATAATCAATCCGCTGGAAAACTTATTTCAGCGGATTTTTTATTTCAAAATAAATAAGTCTGATTTTCGTTATTAAAGTGCTCCAATCATTTATGAAAACTTTAAATACGGACTATTTCATAAAAGATTATTTTTGTAAATAATTTAAGGCAACACTTTAAAGTAAAACCCCAAAACCTGTCCCTTATGCTAAAGAAAATTTTAAAAATAACCGGAATTGTATTGTTATTGCTTGCTGGATCTTTATTTGCCATTCCCTATTTTTTTAAAGACCAAATCAAAGCCAAAATCGCCGATGCCATCAACCGAAAAGTGGATGCCAAAGTAAGTTTTGCCGATGCCGATTTAAGTTTGTTCAAAAATTTCCCTGATGCCAATGTAACAGTAGATCAATTGGTCATCATCAACAAAGCGCCTTTTGAAGGCGACACCTTACTGGCGTTGGGCGAATTGAATTTAAAGATGTCGGTCAAGGAACTTTTTAAAGGAAAAAATGAACCCATAAACATTGAAGGAATCACTTCAAAAAACGGACTGATCAATATTATTTTCAACAAAGACGGATTGGCCAATTACGATATCGCTTTGAAAGACGACAAAAACAAAGACGATTCAAAAAGCGATCCTTTGGCCTTGAACATCCAAAATTACAAAGTGGAGAATTTCGAATTTCGATATTTTGATGAGGGTTCCAAAATAAAAATGGTTATCGACAGCCTCAATCATGAAGGAACGGGAGATTTCGCCGCACAAAAATTAGACCTGGTCACCCAATCAACCGCAAAGATTTCATTAGACATGGATAAAGTCAATTATATGAAAAACGTAACGTTGACTTTAGATGCCGTATTGGGAATTGATTTGGATAAAAGCCAATATACTTTTAAAAAGAACAAAGCCCTAATCAATCAATTGCCTTTAGAATTTGACGGCTATATCAAACTGGTCGATGCGGGGCAGGAATATGATTTGCAGTTCAAAACCCCGACTTCTGCTTTTACCAATTTCTTAGGCTTAATTCCGGCCACCTATGCCGCCAGCCTCGACAATGTAAAAACCACGGGGGATTTTACCGTTGCGGGTTTTGCAAAAGGATTGTATTCAGACACGACTGTACCCAAATTCAATATTGAAATCGCTTCTAACAATGCTTCTTTTCAATATCCCAACTTACCCAAATCGGTTCAAAATATTGTGATTGACACCAAAATCATCAATGAAACCGGGATTTTAAATGACACGTATATCAATCTGAATCAACTTTCGTTTAAGATTGACCAGGATGTCTTTAATGCCAAAGCCAACATCAAAAATGTAACCCAAAATGCCATTGTAGACGCAGCTTTGAAAGGAACCATCAATCTTAGCAATGTATCGAAAGCCTACCCGATTAAACTGGACAAACCGTTATCCGGAATTTTAAAAGCCGATGTAACCACCCATTTTGATATGGCTTCTGTTGAGAAAAGCCAGTACCAAAACATTAAAAATTCGGGAACCATGAGTTTGTCCGGATTCAAATATACTGATGAGAACGGTAAATCGATGACTATTAAAACAGCGTTGGTACAATTCAACCCGAGTCAGGTCAACCTGAAACAATTTAATGCTACCACAGGAAAAAGTGATTTGAGCGTTACCGGAGTGCTGGAAAATTTCTATGGTTTTATCTTTAAAAACCAGGAATTGAAAGGAAATTTCAATCTAAATTCCAATCAACTGGCGGTAAATGATTTTATGACTACCGAAGAAAACCCGAAAACGCAAACCAAGAATACCGAAGCCATGAAAATCCCGGCGTATTTGAATTGTTCCCTTACTGCAAAAGCCAATACGGTTATCTATGACAATTTAACCTTGAAAAATGTTTCCGGAAAACTTATCGTAAAAGACGAAAAACTGACGATGGAAAACATCAAAACGTCTATTTTTGGTGGAACTATCGGCTTGAACGGAAACGTGTCAACCAAGGAAAAAACACCTACGTTTGCCATGAATCTGGGACTGAATCAGGTTGACATTGCACAATCATTCACCCAACTGGATATGCTAAAGAAAATCGCCCCTATTGCGGGAATCATTAACGGAAAATTGAACTCCACTATTAAACTGAACGGAAACCTGGATGCCACCGAATTTACGCCAGACCTGAAAACCTTGACCGGGGATTTATTGGGGCAATTACTTTCGACAACCGTAAACTCCAGCAATTCGACTTTATTGACCGCTTTGGGTGCTAATTTAAAATTCATTGATGTCAGCAAACTCAATTTGAATGACCTGAAAGCTGCCATAACTTTTAATAACGGAAAAGTGAGCGTAAGACCTTTTGACCTTAAATACAAAGATATCAAAGCGACTATAGGCGGGACACATGGTTTTGACCAAAGCATGAATTACCATGTAAAATTGGACGTCCCTGCGAAATACCTCGGAACAGAAGCCAATACGTTAATAGCAAAATTAACTCCTGCAGATGCGGCTAAACTGGAAAACATTCCGATAAATGCTATCCTGACAGGAAACTTCAGCAATCCGAAAATCTCAACCGATATGAAAGCTGCGGTGATTAATCTGACCAATCAATTGGTACAACAACAGAAAGCAAAATTGGTCAGTAAAGGAACCTCAACATTGACGGACATCATCAATAAGAACAAAAAACCGGGAGATACTACTAAAACAGTCGTTCCTACAACCAAGGCTGAGATACAAGAAAAAGCAAAAGAACAGGTAAAAGCAAAGGCTTCTGATTTACTTAATAATCTATTTAACAAAAAGAAAAAAACAGTAGATACCACTAAAACGAATTAATTTGTTGCAATAAAAAAAGGATGAGTTTCAATAGAAACTCATCCTTTTTTTAATACTTTTCAACTATTTATTTTCACACAGAAATACTAACCACATACCCTTCGGAGCCCCTGATATTAAAAACGGTTCCGTCTTCAAATAAAAGATACTGCCCTTTTATACCCGTTAATTTCCCCTCGAAATTCGGCGTTTTATCCAGACTCAAACTTTTTATTTTGGCTGGATATTGTAAAACCGGATAATGCATTTCATACAAATCGTTTTTATCCAAAATAAAATAATCCCTGACTTCATTTGGAATTAAATCCTGCAGTTTTGACCTTTCCTGCATTAAATCGATAGCCTCGACCGAATTGGTCAGCATTTTACGCCAATTGGTTTTATCGGCAAAATGATCTTTTAACGCCACCTCGGTAATACCCGCCAGATAGCGATTCGGAACCTCAACAATAGAAATCGCCTGTATCGCACCCTGATCGATCCATCGGGTAGGGATTTGTGTTTTTCGCGTCACTCCCACTTTCACTTCACTGGACAAAGCCAAATAAACAATATGAGGTTGCAATTGCACTTTTTCTTCATAGGCCAAATCCCGGTCTTCAATACCCAGATGTGCGGTGCTTAACTCGGGTTTCATAATCCAATCCCCAACTGCCGCACTGGAATAAAAACAGTCGTAACAAAAACCCTGACGAAATATTTTTTTCTTCTTTCCGCAATTCAAACATTGAAATCCCACAAAATCAATGGCAATAGTTTTATCCAATAATTGATTCACATTTAAAAAACTGTCCTCAAAAACCAAATAATATTGAATCGGATTGGCGTATTCCGTTTGCATTTTGGTAAGCACTCCCTCGTATTGCATTTAAGTTTAATTTTTAAAGTTTGAAGTTTAACAAATTTTGCTATTTTTGGTAAAGTTATAATTCCAAACCCATAACTCCAATTTTAAAATGCCGTTAACCATAATCAATTCATTTGCCTCATGGGTTCTCAAACAACGAATCCACCAGATTGAACTTTTCATTAAATATCCGAATGAAGTTCAGGAAGAATTGCTTATGAATTTAATACAGGCTTCAAAAAACACCTTTATTGGCCTTCAATATGATTTTCATTCGATAAAATCGTATACCACTTTTGCTGAGAGAATTCCCGTATCGACCTACGAAGAATTACAACCCATGATAGAAAGAACCCGTAATGGGGAACAGAATTTATTTTGGGAAACCCCTATAAAATGGTTTGCGAAATCCAGTGGAACCACCAACGCCAAAAGTAAGTATATCCCCGTAAGTTATGAAGCACTTGAAGATTGCCATTATAAAGGAAGTAAGGATTTACTATGTATGTACTTATACAATAATGAAAACTCCGAACTGTTTTTAGGCAAGAGCCTTCGACTTGGCGGCAGCTCGCAAATCTATGAAGACAACGATACCTATTTTGGGGATTTGTCGGCAATTTTGATTGAAAATATGCCTATTTGGGCTGAATTTAGCAGCACTCCGAGCAACAAAACCTCCTTGATGAGCAATTGGGAAACCAAACTTGATGCTATAATCAATGAAACTAAAAAAGAAAATGTGACCAGTTTTGCCGGTGTTCCTTCCTGGATGTTGGTTTTGATGAATAAAATGCTGGAAGAAACCGGAAAAGGGAATCTTTTCGAACTATGGCCAAATGTGGAAGTGTATTTTCATGGTGGGGTCAGTTTTGAACCCTATCGCGAACAATACCAAAAATTATTACCTAAAAGAGACTTTAAATATTACGAAATATACAATGCTTCTGAAGGTTTTTTTGCCATTCAGGATTTGAATAATTCCAGTGATTTATTACTAATGCTGGATTATGGTATTTTCTACGAATTCATTCCGATGGATACCTTTGGCACACCGAACCAAAAAACAATTCGTCTGGCCGATGTGGAACTCCATAAAAACTACGCTATTGTTATTACTACCAATTCCGGACTCTGGCGTTATTTAATTGGAGATACCGTTCGTTTCACTTCTTTGACCCCGTATCGAATTCGCGTTACAGGCAGAACCAAACATCATATTAATGTATTTGGAGAAGAATTGATGGTCGAAAATACCGATCAAGCTATTGCCAAAGCCTGTCAGATGACGCGTGCCGAGGTAAAAGACTATACAGTTGCCCCTATTTTTATGAAAGAAAAAGAAAAAGGAGCACACGAATGGATGATTGAATTCAAGAAAAAACCACAAGATATTGATGTGTTCCAAAAAATATTGGATAAGACCTTACAATCCCTGAATTCAGATTACGAAGCCAAACGACACAACAACATGACACTAAATCCATTAGTGATTAATGTGGCCCGTGAAAATTTGTTTTACGAATGGCTGAAAGACCGGGATAAATTGGGCGGACAACACAAAATTCCGAGATTGTCGAACCAAAGAGATTATCTGGAGCAATTGAAAAGTATACAGGTAAAAGTGATATTATAAACCTTTCTTCCATAAAAAAGCCTTAGCTTCAATAAAAGAGCTAAGGCTTTTTACAAACTTACAGAGCAACTATTCCTCTAAAATCTTTTTCAAATTAGCTAAATTTTGAGTTTGCGCATCGGTGATTATTTTTTTTCCTATAATTGACATCAAATTCATAGGATAGGCTGCATGACCATAAAACTCGGCAGTAACTTTCGTTTGATTTTCTGATACAGTCTCTACGATTGTCGCTGCTTTACTATCTCCTTTCATAGGCCTCTCAAAATGCAAATCAACATCAATCCTATCTTCAGTAACCGCCGTAATCTGCTGTGAACCTTCACCAACATTATCATCTTTACTTGTCCACGAAGCCTTAAAACCTACCGTTCCGTCCTTTCCTTGATAGTTCATGACTATATTAGGATCTTGCATCACCCAGATACTGTATTTTTCCTGATTTTTAATCAATTTCACATAATCAAAAACCACTGATTTTGGTTTATTGATTAATGTTGAAACTGAAACGGTATAATCATTTGGTATGAACAAAGCCACTACTAAAAGTAAAGCGATTAAAGCTATAATTCCGAGTATTATTTTTTTGATTATTTTCATAATTTATTGTTTTTCATTTTCATCAAAATTCACCATCCAGTGAATGCCAAACTTATCGACAAACATCCCGAAATAAGCGCCCCAAAAAGTATGGTTCATCGGCATAAATGGATTTCCTCCGGCTGAAAGTCCGTTATACAATTTATCCGCTTCCTCTTTACTTTCGGCATTTATAGAGATGGATACATTTGCACCAAAAGCGACATCCCCGCTTGCCGAGTTGCTGTCGCTTCCCATGAGTACAGTTCCATTACCTATGGGTAATAAAATATGCATAATTCTTTCCGCATCTTTTTCGGAAAGCTTTGGATTGCCTTCTCCAGCGGGCATATCCTTAAACTTCCCAACATAAGGAAATGCACCCCCAAATACAGATTGATAAAACTGAAATGCTTCTTCGCAATTGCCATTAAAAATTAAATAAGGATTAATTGATGCCATGATAGTATTTTTTAATTAATAGTTTTATTTTTTATTTTGATAATTTACTAAAGTCCATAAACAATACATTCCAACGATGCCCGTCTAAATCGGAAAAACCACAACCGTACATCCAACCCTGACTTTCGGCTGGTTTGGCAAACAGTGTTCCGCCGGCTTCCTCTACCTTTTGGGCGAATGCATCCACTTCTTCCCGACTTTCTGCATCTATTGAAATTAACACTTCTGAACCTAATTGCGTATCGGTGATTTTATTTTGCACAAACCCTTCAAACATAATTTCCTCAAAAAGCATTACCACGAAATTCTTCTCCCCGACCAACATACAAGCGGAATGCTCCGTTTCGTTTTGTTCGTTAAAAGAAAAACCGATTTTAGAAAAAAATATTTTAGATTTTGCCACCTCTTTTACGGGAAGATTAAGCCATATTTGTTGGGTCATCTTATTGGGATTTAAATGGAATGTCCTTCAACGTATTTTTTAAAATTGTCTAAGATGGCCTGCCAGCCTTGTTGCTGCATGGCCTCTGAATTTTGGGATTCGGGATCAAAAGACTCTCGGATTTCAACATGATCTCCTTGATCCTCAAAGATGACTTTTGCCGTCCGTCCGTCCTCCATAGTATAAGCAATCAAATTCTTTTCCTTCACATCAGAATACGTTCCGATAAAATCAAAACGCATCGAGCCGTCTTTTGCCGCCATAGTAGATTTGAATATTCCACCTACTTTCAAATCATTTTCTGCATAAGGCGTATGCCAGTCTTCGGAAGCGGTATTCCATTGGGTAATGTGTTCGGGCAGTGTCCACAACTCCCAAACTTTAGCGATAGGAGCCTGTATTTTGGTTTGAACTGTTATCATTATAATACTATTTATGTTAGCTTTATAAAATTACATTTTTTTTTGAATTCAAACCCATAAAAAAAGCCTTAGCTCTAATTAAGAACTAAGGCTTTTATATATCGTTTCTCTATTTTACTCTTCCTCCATCATATCAATATGTCGGTCATGGTAGCCTAACAGGTATAAAACACCGTCTAGACCCAGACTGGAAATAGAAGTGGCTGCATTTTCTTTTACTGTAGGTTTGGCATGAAAAGCGATTCCTAAACCTGCCAGGTTCAACATTGGCAAATCATTGGCACCATCACCAACGGCAATGGTTTGGTTGATGTGTATACCTTCTTTATCTGCAATAGCTTTCAAGTATTCGGCTTTCTTCTGACCATCCACAATTTCACCTAAATATTTCCCTGTCAATTTACCGTCTTTAATCTCCAATTGATTCGCGTGAACGTAATCAATTCCTAATTCTTTTTGTAAATAATCCCCAAAATAAGTGAATCCTCCCGATAAAATAGCGGTTTTATAACCGTAATATTTCAAGGCTCTCATCAAGCGGTGTGCCCCTTTGGTTATTGGTAGATTTACTGCAACATTTTGCAGTACTTCCTCACTCAAACCTTCTAACAAAGCCATACGTTTTTTGAAACTTTCCTTAAAATCAATCTCGCCATTCATCGCCGATTCTGTGATGGCTCTTACCTGCTCCCCTACACCATTCAGTTCCGCCAATTCATCAATTACTTCCGTTTGAATTAAGGTAGAATCCATATCAAAACACACCAAACGACGGTTTCTTCTGTACATATTATCTTCCTGGAAAGAGATATCTACATCTAACGTTCTGGAAATTTCCATAAAACTGGCCGTCATGACCGTTTTATCGACAATCGTACCCGTTACGGATAATTGTACGCAAGAACGGGGATATTCTTCTTTCTCCACCACCGAAGTCCTTCCTGTTAATCTGATAATGGAATCAATATTCAAATTTTGATCGGACATTATTTTGGTCACCGCAGCCAATTGAGCAGCTGTCAATGATTCTCCCAAAATATTGATGATATAGCGTTGCTTGCTTTGTGCTTTTACCCAACTTTCGTAATCAGGAATCGAAATTGGAATAAACTTCACTTTAATCCCCAATTCATAGGCTTTAAACAACAAATCCTTCAGAACTGGTGCCGAAGAAGAACCCGCTTTTATCTCAAATAAGATACCCAAAGACAGCGTATCGTGAATATCAGCCTGACCAATATCTAAAATAACGGCATCATAAGTCGCCAATATGGACGTTAAACCAGCAGTTACCCCTGGTTTATCCTGACCAGAAACTTTTAACAAAACAATCTCTTTATCTTCTATCGCCATTTTTAATGCTATTGATTTACAGTGCGCAAAAATCGGCAATCTATTGCTTATAAAAAAGAATATACCGAGTTTTTTCACAAAGAGGAAATGACATTCCTTTATCAAAAGAAATGCAAGAATAGAATAATCCTTAGACATAAAAAAACCCGACAGCTTTTTGAAAGCTGTCCGGTTTGAAATTCTATAAATCAAAAAAATTATGAAGCTATTTCTAAACGCTTCAATAAGTTTTTATTCAATGTTTCTTTAGCATATTCCTTATCAATTTCTAATATTTTATCATCAGAACTTGGCAATTCATACATGGCATCGGTTAAGATGGCTTCACAAAGCGAACGCAATCCACGGGCACCCAATTTGTATTCCAAGGCTTTATCCACGATAAAATCCAAAGCTTCATTGGTAATCGTAAACTCAACGTCATCCATCAAAAACAGCTTTTGGTATTGTTTGATCAAAGCATTTTTAGGCTGGGTTAAGATGGCACGCAACGTTGCTCTATCCAAAGGATCCATATGTGTCAACACCGGCAAACGACCAATGATTTCCGGAATCAATCCAAAATCTTTGATGTCTTTCGGAATAATGTATTGCAGCAAATTGTCTTTGTCAATATTATCCACATTTTTTGAAGTAGAATACCCTACCGCCTGACGATTCAAACGTTTGGAGATAATTCTTTCCACGCCATCAAAAGCACCACCGGCAATAAACAGGATGTTTTGGGTATTGACTTCCACAAATTTTTGGTCCGGGTGCTTACGGCCTCCTTTAGGCGGCACATTCACCACGGTTCCTTCCAATAATTTCAATAAGGCCTGTTGCACCCCTTCACCCGAAACGTCACGGGTAATCGATGGATTGTCGCTCTTACGGGCAATTTTATCAATTTCGTCAATAAATACAATTCCGCGTTCGGCTTTGGCTACATCATAATCGGCTGCTTGCAACAAACGGGTTAAGATACTTTCGACATCTTCTCCCACATAACCGGCTTCGGTAAGCACCGTTGCATCTACGATAGCCAAAGGAACGTCCAACATTTTGGCAATGGTTTTGGCCACCAATGTTTTTCCCGTTCCGGTTTGTCCCACCATGATAATGTTACTTTTTTCAATCTCTACCTCGTCGTCCAGTTGCTGTTGCATCAAACGTTTGTAGTGATTGTACACCGCTACCGACATTACTTTTTTGGTCTGGTCCTGTCCGATTACATACTGATCCAAAAAGGCACGAATTTCTTTTGGTTTCTTCAAAATCAAGTCCCCAATCAAACTCGCGCTTCCACTCGATTTCAATTCTTCTAAAACAATTCCGTGAGCCTGTTCGATACATTTATCGCATATGTGCGCATTGATTCCAGCAATCAACAAATTGGTTTCTGGCTTTTTCCTTCCACAAAACGAACACTCTAATACTTCTTTTGCCATTTTTTTAACTTAGAAGTTAGACCTCAGAAATTAGAAGTTCTTATTCGTACTTCTAATCGCTAATCGCTAACTTTTGTTTATCCTTTTCTCAAAACTTCATCAATCATTCCGTATTCTTTTGCCTCATCGGCAATCATCCAATAATCACGTTCACTATCGGTATGGATTTTTTCGAAAGTCTGCCCTGAGTGATGAGAGATAATTTTATACAACTCATCTTTCAGTTTCAACATTTCGCGTAAGTTGATTTCCATATCAGTAGCAACCCCTTGAGCCCCTCCTGACGGTTGGTGAATCATTACTCTTGAATGCGGTAAAGCTGAACGCTTTCCTGCTGTTCCGGCACATAACAATACCGCTCCCATGGAAGCCGCCATACCGGTACAAATAGTCGCTACATCAGGCTTGATGTATTGCATGGTATCATAAATCCCCAATCCGGCGTAAACGCTTCCTCCAGGAGAATTCAAATAAATCTGAATATCTTTAGAAGCATCGGCGCTTTCTAAGAAAAGCAATTGTGCCTGAACGATGTTTGCAATTTGGTCGTCAATTCCTGTTCCTAAGAAAATGATTCTGTCCATCATCAAACGAGAGAAAACGTCTAATTGCGAAATATTCAATTGACGTTCTTCAATAATGTATGGAGTCATATTAGTAGGATTCATTGCTGCTACGATTTTATCGTAATACATGGCATTTACCCCTTGGTGCTTTGTAGCAAACTTTTTAAATTCTTTACCGTAGTTCATATTTATTTGTTCTAAGTTTTACGTTTATCTCTTTCGGTTGTACTTGTACAAAGGTTATACCTCTTTACAAATAGTGCCATTATGTCTTGTTTTTTAGCCCAGATTACTTCACCTGACTTCTATTTTAAGCGGAGTTCAGTGAACTTCGTTTGCAGCGAAAAGCTTTTTGAAATCCGTTTTTTAGTTTTTTTATTCTTGTAAAGCGACCGAAGGAAGCTCTTGCAAGAATTTTAAAAAACGGAAACGGATGAAAAAACTGGTAGCGTATAGCTGGATTTTGCTCCTGAAACCATTTAAAACAAAAGAGCGTCAAAAAAAATTTCTGACGCTCAAATATAACTATTTTTTTAACTTTTGGCTAATGCCTAAGCTATTCACTCAATTATTTATTCACCGTAAGAAGCAGCGATAAATTCTTCGTAAGTCACTTCTTTAGTTGTTGGGTTTGCTTTTTCTTTGAACAATTCCAATAATTTTTCAGCAACTACCTGATCAGAAAGTCTTTTTACTTCGTCTTGGTTAGACAAAACTCTAGCTACAATTCCTTGAACTTCTTCGTCCGTAGGGTTTGTTTGCCCGAATTGAGCCATTTGAACTCTGATGTTTTTAGCTGTAAAAGTTTTCAAGTCTTCAAAAGTGATTTTGATATCATTTTGAGATAATGCTTTTCCTTCGATTAATTGGAAACGCAATCCTTTTTCAGAACGTGCATATTCTACTTCAGCTTCTTCCGGAGTTAATTTTTTCTCACCTACAGTTTGCAACCATTTTTTAAGGAATTCAGCTGGTAAATCGAATTTTGTGTTTTCGATTAAAAACTCAGTTACATCACCTAATAATTTTTGGTCAGCTTGTTGAGCAAATTGAGATTCAGCATCTTCTTTGATTTTTCCTTTCAAATCTTCCAATGAAGCTACTTTCCCTTCTCCGAATAATTTGTCGAACAATTCCTGATTCAATTCCGCTGGCTCAGAAACAGTGATTGCTTCTATAGTGAAATCTACATCAATTGCTAAACCGTGAACATTATCATGACCTACTTTTAAGTAATCCATTAATTGGTGATCGTCTTCAAATAAACCACTTGTGTTTACAGTAACTACATCACCTACTTTTTTACCGATGAATTTATCAGCAGTAGCTTTGTCTTTGAAAATATCTAAAGAGATAGTAGTTGTGTTGCCAATTCCTGCTGCCTCATTAGTAAAAATTCCTTTGATATCAGAAGTAGCTTCAACCGCTTCCTGAGGAATTGCAGTACCAAATTGTTTTTGGATACGAGCTACCTGACCATCGATTAATTTATCATCAGCAGTAACTACATATTTTACGATATCGTTTTTAGCATCTAAGTCTAATTCGAAGTTTGGCACTAAACCAATTTCGAATTCAAAAGTCAATTCTTCAGCAGACCAATCCAACTCTTCGTTTACTTTAGCAAGTGGAGTTCCAAGAAGATTTAATCTTTCAGACTGAATATAACGCTCTAAAGCCAAGTCAACTACTTTCTTAACCTCTTCTTGCTTAATTCCTTTTCCGTATTGTTTTTCAACTAAGTCTTTAGGCACAGCCCCTTTTCTAAATCCTTTTACTTGCGCCAAAGGCATTTTTTCGTTGATTCTTTTGGCTACTTGTCCTTTGTAATCCATGTGTACCACAGTCATTACAATGGTTTCAGTTACAGCATCAATTGCTACTCTTTTAATATCCATCTTCTTCTTTAATTTACATAATAAAATTGGGTCGCAAAATTATAAAATTTTCACAAGCTAACCAAGCTTTTTTATTTATTGAATTTCAAGGAGTTCAAGATGTTGTAACAAGGCTTAATTATTGAAATTGCCTTTGACTCTTGTTACTGAAATTGCTTTTAATAATTTGTAAGAAAAAATGAATATATTTGAATAGTAATTATCATATGAATCTAAACTGAAACGAGTAGATTTCTATGATTTTGTCAAATGTTTTGAGTTATTCGAAGTAGAAAAAATAAAAAAACCAAAATCATGCTAGAACTAATCTGGGGAATACTTAACATTATCATTTTAATTTATTTCATAATTATATGTTTTCAAGCCACTAAAATCATTCGTGAAAATTTAGGCGGAATGGCAACTCTTATTTTGGTTTTGGGTCTTTTATCGTTTAAAGTGAAATCAAAAGATGAAAATGACAAAATCAAAACTTTTGATTTACAAAATATATCCCAGGAACCTGAAAAATTTGAAAGAAACACACATCTTAAAGGAAAGAAACTTGAAGAAAATTTATTAACAGATTTTCACATGTTAATTAAATATGGCGAAGATAATAATGAAATTAAATTACTGACTGCTTATGTAAATAGAACTGGAATCGAAATGGGAACAGAATGGAAACCCTCAACTGTATTTCTAAATAAAGTTCATAATAATTTATATGAATATCACATTTCAGGTTCAATTGATTGGGAAATTTTAGGAATTAGATTTTATACTCAATTAAAAGAATTTGATGGAAAAATTGAGTTGAAAAAATAAAAACAAATCACGCTAATACCAAATCGTTGGCACAGAATTGTATTATGCATTATACGCAAACAACGGCAACAAATTCTTATGAAAAACATAATCAAAAAACTACTCGGATTTTCGGAACAAATCAAAAACAGAAAATATTCTTTCATCCTAACAGGCTATCTTCTAATCATTGTAGTAGCTATTAGTCCTGTTATTCTGGTGGCCGTTGCTGGATTTCTTGGAGAATGCTTAGATTGTAATATCAACGAAGCTGGAACAGACAGCTGTGTTGTACTGGGTATTCCGTTGGGTATGATTCTCAACCCAATGATGGTTGCAGGGTGGTTTGCTTTATTAACTATCCCAATAGGAATTATTGCATTAGTCGTTTGGACCGTACATTGCATTATTATTTTAATTCGGAATTTAAAAAAACGACAAAACACATTAAACAACTAACAACCAACAAATTACAATGATTCAAAATCAAAAACAACATCAATAATTCGTAACTTTATAGTCTGATTTTAAGGTATTAATCGAAAATTAGTTTATCATGAAAACACTAAGAAGATTTAGTATCGCTCCTTTGTTTTTTTTATTTGCTCTGTTATCACTTTCTTGTGATTCAAGTATTGATCTAGGGCCTGATTTTGGTGATGTTGGTTGTTTAGGATGTGGTGAAGGCTGGGAAATCAATACAATCAACGAGGCTAATCATGAGTTAACCAGTCATACATGGAAAATGACCAATATAAATATAAGCGGCAGCAATCCTGACTTATATAACTACAAATTAGTTTTTAATGCTAACAACTCATTAATTGCAACTTTTGATAATATCAGTTATAATGGCACCTGGTCAATTACAGATGATAACCCAAACCAACAATTAATCTCTGATTTAAAATTAAATCTTAACTTCTCTTCTTCTACAATCTTTAACTCACTATCAAAAAAATGGACTTTTAATTCATTTACTTTAAACCTTTTCAATGAAGACCAAGGAGATCAAATAGAATTTGTTTATTTGAGTAATGGAATCGTAACGGGAAGTTTTAGATTATTAGAGATTAAATAACTTAAAAAAACCAAAAAAAAATCAACCAAAAAAACATGCTTACAAACATTCATCCAAAGTTACCCATGCGGGACAAAGGGCTAACCTGGGATTTTTACATCAACAAACTGGGCTTTCAGGAATTTGGCAACGCTGATTTTGATGGTTACCTTATGGTTCAAAAAGACCGCATTCAAATTCATTTTTTTGAGTTTAAAGAACTTAACCCAAAAGAAAACTACGGGCAAATTTATATCCGAACGGATGCTATTGACCAATTGTACCAATCCTTAGTAACCAACAAAATAAGCATACACCCTAACGGACACTTAGCCTTAAAACCTTGGGGACAAAAAGAATTTTCATTGCTTGATCCTGACAACAACTTACTAACCTTCGGACAAACATTATAAAAGTTGAAGCTTGCTCAGTTTCAGCAACAACGAATTAAATACTTTTTTGAACCCTTACCACATCACCAACCGCGACATTTCCCTGCTGTTGCGCAATCACATTTTGACCAAAAATCACTTTGTTCCCTACATTTTTGTATTTGGATAATGTCAACAACGGGTCTTTCCCTGAAATGACTCCGGTTTCGGGATCTACGGTAGTGATGATACATCGTCCAGAGGGTTTCACACCGTAAAATGAAAGTGCGCCAATAGTGAATTCCCTCCAGCCTTCTTCTTCGTAGGCTTCTCCACCACTAAAAACAAAATTAGGCCGGAAACGGCTTATGGAAACAGCTTTGGCCATACGGGAATTCAAATCATCCAATGACGACTGACCAATAATCAAAAAAGGAAATCCATCTGAAAATGAAGTCACATCGTTTGGAGAAACGGCAAAATCAGGATCTACTTTTCGCTGACTTTCATCAGGCATGTACACCAAGCGAACGGTAAAACCTAAGATTTCACTAAACCAATCCGATGCTTCCGAACCCACTTCGCAGGCTTCTACAACATCCTCCCAAACGGTTACTTTGATTGGAGTTGTCATTTCCGAAAAAGTAGGATAACTCGAAACCAAAATGGATTCCTGCGAAACTTTATGAGAAATTTTTAGAAAATCACCTGTGATTTCCGGCTGAAAAAGTGCCAATTTTGGGTATTCTCTTTGGGTAATAAAACATGCATTTTCATCCACCAACAACCAACGGCGGTCGTGTTCTAACCCTCTATCGGTTACTTTGGACTGCTGTAATGGAATTCCGCCCAATGATTTTACGGGATAAATCCAGATTTCTGAAAGCTGCAACATCGTTTTGTGATTTTTTCCCAAAAATACTAAAACCTATTAAACAGAATTAATTTTTAACCACATAGAAACATAGAATTCGTGGCTTCTAAAAAGAGCCAGATAGAAATTTCACTTATTTTTTATCTTTATCATAGAATGTGCTATCCGTGTATTGATAATATCTGGAACGTTGGGAGTTGTCGTTATATCCGACGGCAACTTAAAAAAGAGTGTTGTTCTTATTTCTTTGCTGGTTTTTCTTTCTTCAACATAGCAGTTATCTTGAGCTTATAAATATTTGAATTAGCTCCATTTTTGTTGCTTGTAAGTTCATACTATTTTGTTTAATAATTAATTTGTTTTTAAATGGTTTGATTATGGTTTGATTATGGTTTTTATCCCACTGTGTTAAGCAGGTTTATAACCCGATAGCGTATTCTAAATAAAAATTTCTCTCAATACAATACCTTTAATAATTCAAACTCAACCCAAAACCAAATCCCATATCGCTGTCGTAATGCGTGGTAATTCCAAAATTTCTTTTTACAATATAACGCAAACCTGCCATGTATTCTTTGTCCGTATTCCACATTAAATTCATGCGCAATCTTTTTGAAACGGGTATATCCATTCGTTCGAATTGCAATCTGAAATTTCCATCGGAAAATACTTCAGCTTGTGCTTTGATAAGCATGGGCAAAGTATATTCGACTCCGGCACTGAAAACGACGCGATTATCTTTGGTATTGGTTTGACCAAAAAGATTCTCTTCCATTGCCCCCATTTCCAGTTTTCGATACCTCCAGTCAAAACCGATGAAAGGCATCAACCATTGCATTTTCCCAATGTATCGCCCAATATGCGTTTCGGTTTCATAACCGTGATAATTGGTGTAACCCAAACGCCATTCGGTACCAATGCTCCATCGCGTATTTCCTAACATTGCCATTCCGTCATTTCCATTGGTAGCAAAATCATTTTCGGCCATCACATGAAAAGCTCTGTCATCTGCAAATAATTTGCGTTGCGCTAATTTTGGATTTGGAATCAAAGAATTTGGCTCTTGATTTTCATAACTAAAAACCCGACCCATTCCAGCCATCATGTGATAGAGAATGTGACAATGAAAAAACCAATCTCCTTTAACATTTGCATTAAACTCAATCGTATCGGTTTCCATTGGCATAATGTCAATGATGTTTTTCAACGGTGCATATTCTTCTTTTCCGTTTAGCACCCTAAAATCATGTCCGTGCAAGTGCATTGGATGGCGCATCATAGAACCGTTGAAGAGTACAATTCGGACGTTTTCGCCTTTTTTAATTAGAATTTTATCTGCTTCCGAAACTACTTTATTGTCCAGACTCCAAACATAGCGATTCATATTCCCTGATAATTCAAATCTCAATTCTTTTACTGGTACGTCTTTTGGAAGCGTTGTTTTGGTTGGTGATTTCAGCATCGCATAGTTTAAGGTAATGATATCTGATAATGCGTTGCTGTTATAATCGTCCTCCGTCATTTTCATACTGTCTTTTTTTAGAGAAGAGTCATCCATTTTCATTTTTCCCATATCATGTGAAGAATGATCTATTTCAACTTCTTTTTTAGCTCCCCCTTTTGGGGTTGGGGGACCGCTAATCTCAGGATACATCACCGCATTCATATCCATCTGATTCAAAGACATTTGCATACCCATATCATCTAAATCCCCATTCATTTTCATCATGTTGTTCATCATTTTCATCCCTTCAAAATACTTCAATTTAGGCAAAGGCGAAATTAATTGCTTGATTCCATCGCCTAAATACAATGAAGCAGTTTTGGTCCGATCCTCAGAAGTGACTAAAAATTCAAACGCTGTTTTTTCTGCAGGAATCGTTACAACAACATCATACGTTTCAGAAACAGCAACGATTAATCGATCGACTTCAACAGGTTCCACATCATTTCCATCACTAGCAACAACAGTGATTTTTCCACCGGCATAGTTCAACCAAAAATAGGTTGATGCACCACCATTCGCAATCCTCAATCGCACTTTATCTCCTGCTTTGAATTGCGAAAGTTGATTTTCATTTTTCCCGTTGATTAGAAATTTATTGTAATACACATCACTTACGTCCATGGCGTTCATCCGTTTCCATTCGTTGGTGACTTTTGTATTGAAATGTCCTGCTTTTATGGCTTCGGCATAGCTCTGGGTGGTTCCTTTTTGAATCGCAAACCAATCCGAGGCATTATGTAACATCCGATGCACATTCTCCGGTTTCATATCGGTCCATTCACTCAGAATAATTGGAACCGTTGGCAAATCATCAATTCCTTCTCTAAAAGTTGGTTCTTCATTTCTTTTGTTCATGATAAACAAACCATACATCCCAATCTGTTCCTGGAACCCCATATGACTGTGATACCAATGCGTCCCGTGTTGAATAATCGGAAACGTATATTTATGCGTGGTATGCGGTTTGATTGGCATTTGTGTCAAATTAGGCACACCGTCTTCCCTATTAGGCAAAAACAATCCGTGCCAATGTAATGAGGTATCTTCATCTAATTCATTATGCACATAAATTTCGGCAATATCGCCTTCGGTAAAGATGAGTGTTGGCATCGGAATTTGTCCGTTTACCGCAATCGCTCTTTTAGGGGTATCGCCAAAAGTGACAATCGTATCCCGAACATATAAATCATAACGAACGGTTCTAGGCGGGGCATTTTTAACCATTCTTTTAACCGGCCCCTCTTTGAGTTTAGTGCTATCTGCGGTACCATTTGTATGATTTTGATGCAAATCATCACTTGTCCCTTGAGTTTGAATTACACTTCCTTTTACTTGCGCTTGCTTTTTAACAACTTTTTTTGAAGCTTGCTTTTTTGGACCGGATTTTTTTACCGGTTTTGCTTTTTCTTTGATTAAATCCATCCCGCATTTGGGACATTTCCCAGGTTTACTGGCATGAATTTCAGGATGCATTGGGCATGTATACGTTGTCTGCGCTTGTGCAAAGGAATAAAAGGCCAAAATGAATGCTACTACTGTTATTCTTCTCATTTTTATGATTCTAAATTTTGCATTATTATTTCCTTCCTCTGAACTTGTTTGATCTTATCAACAGTATTAAAAGAATAATTACTATAAAAACCCACCAAAACATATGCATCCCGATGAAAGAGTATTCCCCATGAGCATTTCTCCATTACCGTTATTAAACATAATTTTATATTTTCAGTGTTAATGATGTGCTTTATGATCCTCTTCCTTTTTAGGCTTGTCATCCATTTTTTTCATGTCCATTTTTTCTTTTTTCATTTTCTCCATCATATCCATCATTTTATCATTGCCCATCATGGCTTTACACATTCCTGACATCATAGCATCATCGTCTTTCGATGATTCCATCATTTTTGACATCATGCTTTTCATCATTTCTGGATTATCCTTCATCATTTTCATCATATCTGACATCATATTTTGCATCATTTCTGGGTTATCTTTCATCATCCCCATCATTTTAGTGTGATTTTCTTTCATCATTTCTGACATCATACTTTTCCTCATTTCTGGATTATTCTTCATCATTCCCATCATTTTAGCATGATTTTCTTTCATCATTTCCTGCATCATCATTTTTCCATTTTCACTTTTCATCATAACATCCATCATTTCTTTTGACATGCTTTTGCTGTCAGCGATTGTATTCATGATTTCCATCCTTTTATCAGATTGTGAAAGAACCTGTTTACTGGATTGACAGGAATAAATCAAAGTACTTAAAGCCAGTACAAGTGTAATTTTTTTTAGTGTTTTCATGATTGTAAATTTTAATTGTTATACTTAAAGTGAATTTATTTTCTCAACATAAAACCAAAACTATTAAAACAAAAATTATCCTATAATATAACATTAACCATTAATTACCAACTATTTAAAGCTTTAAATTTCGCAATCGCAAGGCATTGGCAATCACCGAAACTGAACTAAAACTCATCGCCAAAGCGGCAATCATCGGCGAAAGCAAAATTCCGAAAAACGGATATAAAACCCCGGCAGCAACAGGGATTCCGAGTACATTGTAAAAAAACGCAAAGAACAAATTCTGATGTATGTTTTTCATCACCGCATGGCTCAGCTGTTTGGCTTTTACGATGCCTTGTAAATCGCCTTTGACCAAGGTAATCTTGGCACTTTCAATCGCCACATCCGTTCCGGTTCCCATCGCAATCCCGATATCGGCTTGCGCCAAAGCCGGCGCATCATTGATTCCGTCTCCCGCCATAGCCACCATCTTCCCTTCAACTTGCAACTTTTGGATCACTTTGAGTTTGTCTTCGGGCAAACAACCAGCCACAAATGAACTCAAATGCAACTTATCGGCCACTGCCTGAGCCGTATTCTTATTGTCCCCGGTAAGCATAATCACTTCAACCCCTTGATCCATAAGTGCTTTTATGGCCACAGCACTACTTTCTTTTATCGCATCGGTGATGGTTACAAACCCGACAGCAATTCCATCCACAGCAATATACGAAACTGTTTTTCCCAGTTTTTGTTCGGCAACAATTTGGTTTTCCAGTGCATCCGCAACAACAACGTTTACTTCCTCTATGAGTGTTTTATTGCCCAAAACCACTTTTTTGTTGGCTACCGTACCCACCACTCCTTTTCCGGTGATGGCTTCAAAATCTTTAGCTTCCAACAACGATATATTTTTCGCTTTCGCAAAATCGACTACGGCTTGCGCCAGAGGATGCTCACTGTACTGATTGAGCGAAGCGATGTTTTGCAGCAAATCCTCCTCTTGACCCTTGGAAGAAAAAACCTTTTCTACTGATGGTTTTCCTTCAGTAATAGTTCCGGTTTTATCGGTGATTAAAACATTGACCTTATTCATCTTTTCCAAGGCTTCGGCATTTTTTATCAACACTCCGGACTGTGCGCCTTTACCTACTCCCACCATAACCGACATGGGCGTTGCCAATCCCAACGCACAGGGACAAGCAATAATCAAAACCGCCACGGAATTGATAAATCCGTAAATCAAAGCATTCTCTTCGGGACCGAATTTTGCCCAAACCAAAAACGTAAGTACCGAAACCAACACCACGATAGGCACAAAATATTTCGAAATACTATCGGCCAGTTTTTGGATAGGCGCTCTGGAACGGCTGGCGTCATTGACCATCTGGACTATTTGTGACAACAGGGTTTCAGAACCCACTTTTTCAGCAACCATCACAAACGATTTATTGCCGTTTATGGTTCCCGCAACCACCGAATCATCTATTTTTTTATCAACCGGAATGGGCTCACCGGAAATCATCGATTCGTCAATGGTGCTTTCGCCCTCGGTAATTTTTCCGTCAACAGGGATTTTATCACCCGGTTTCACACGCAGCAAATCCCCTTTTTTGATATCATGAATTGAAATCACTTGATCTTTTCCGTCAATAACCAGAGTCGCCTCGGTAGGTGCCAACTTTAGCAATTCTTTTATCGCTCCACTGGTTTGGCTGTGTGCTCTGGCTTCGAGCAACTGCCCTAATAAAACCAATGTCAAAATCACGGTGGTAGCCTCGAAATAAAGCGATACGGTACCGTGATGTTTGAATTCATCCGGAAAAACCGCAGGAAAAAACAATCCCGCCAAACTGAACAGAAAAGCCACACCCGAACCAATCCCGATAAGGGTAAACATATTGAGATTCCATGTAATTATAGATTTCCAGGCACGGACAAAAAACAACCAACACGCATAAAAAACGACCGGAAGGGATAATATGAACTGCACCCAATTCCAACCCGACTTATCCATGATTCCCATCAACGGATTATTAGGAATCATCTCAGACATGGTGATGATAAAAATGGGTACGGTGAACAGCAGCGCCACTTTCATTTTTTTTAGCAAGTCTTTGTACGTTTTATTTTCTTCACTGTCCACAGGCTGCATCGGCACTAAGTCCATTCCGCAAATCGGACAGGAACCCGGGCCATCCTGCACTATTTCGGGGTGCATCGGACAAGTGTATTGTAATCTTGCAACCGTTAACTCCGGGATTTTTTCTAAGTTCATTCCGCACACCGGACAACTTCCCGGCTGATCATAGACTTTATCGCCTTCGCAATGCATCGGGCAATAATATTTCCCCGGGGCAGCAGGCATTTCTACCATTTCCATTTTAGGATGATGTCCCGAACTACAACAGCTTTTTGCTTTAGGTTCTTCGGTGACCTGCTCCATTGTCGTTTTAGGAGTGCTCATAGTGATGGTGTACTTGCCAACCGCTGATAAGGCATCTTGGAAAACGGTGGTTGGAATATGTTTTCCCATGGTGATAACGGCTTCCGACGGACTCAGCGTAACAGCAGCCTCAACTCCTTCCATAGCATTGAGTGTTTTCTCCACTTTGGATCGGCATCCATCGCAAGACATTCCGGTAACGGTATACGTATGTTTCATTTTTTTTGCTATTTAAATCCATACACAAATTTCCGAATGAAAGCAATTTGGAGCGTTACACAATTTTGGATAAAATTTGTATGATTTACAAACCGTCCAGTGGCTTTCTCAAATGGGCTTTTGTTTTTTTGAACTGTGTTGGGGTAAAACCTGTTACTTTTTTAAACTGATTACTCAAATGCGCGACATTACTGTAATGGAGAGCTAAGGCAATTTCGCTCAAAGTCAATTCATCATATACCAACAATTCTTTGGCTTTTTCAATTTTTTGTGCAATAAAATAGTGCTCAATCGTAATTCCTTCCACATCCGAAAACAGCTTACTTAACACACTGTAATCCTGTCTTATTTTCTCAGCTAAATAAGTAGACAAATTGGTTTTCAATGGCTCTTTTTGATAATGCACGACTTCAACAATGAGGTTTTTAATTTGCTCGATGATTTTACTTCCTTTATCCTCCAACAATTCAAAGCCCAATTCCTTGAGAATTTGGTCTAATTTCTGCCTTTCACTCCCCATTAAATCACGGGACAATTCTACTTCCCCTAATTTTATAGCCACAACTGGAAGTTCCATTTTCTCTAATTCAGATTTTACAGCCCTTTCGCAACGGCCACAGACCATGTTTTTTATGTACAATTTCATCTATAAAGTTGTTTTGACAACATCCTTATCAAAGTTCATCATTTTTAGCATTAAAAAGAAACTTTTTTAATGAATATTGCCGTTTTTAAATTCAACATCTCATCTGAAATGTTGAACAAACACCTACCTGATTTAGCAGGATAGTTTATCTTTAAACATTTATTACTTTTGGTTTCTGACGTAACAAAAGCCAATACCATTTTTAATTTCTCATTTATGAAAAACAAAATTGCTCTTCTTTTTTCTCTTTTTATGCTCCTGCAAAACAGTTTTGCACAAACTCCTAAAAAGAACATTTTCCCTGACGGAACACCTATATCAAAATGGTTTCTGGATGCATCTAAAGTGAAATTGACCAATTTAGGGAAGCAATATGTGATTACCAATTTTGGAGCCAAAAATGACAGTACCCTTTTACAGACTAAAGTAATCCAAAATGTTATTGACCAGGCTTCTAAAAATGGCGGCGGTGTGGTGGTAATTCCAAAAGGAACGTTCCTGAGTGGCGCACTTTTTTTCAAACCAAAAACCCATCTTTATGTATCGGAAGGAGCTGTACTGAAAGGCTCTGATAATATTGAAGATTACCCAAAACAGGCCTCTCGTATGGAAGGCCAAAACCTGGATTACTTTGTGGCTCTTGTCAATGCGTATGGAGTAAACGGTTTTACCATCAGCGGAAAAGGAACCATCGACGGTAACGGACTAAAATTCTGGGAAGCTTTTTGGGAACGCAGAAAGCAGAATCCAAATTGTACCAATCTTGAAGTATCACGCCCGCGTTTGGTTTTTATTTGGAACTCTAACAATGTGCAATTACAAGACGTAAAACTGCACAATTCCGGTTTCTGGACAAGCCATTATTACAAATGCAACAATGTCAAAATTATCGACTTGCATATTTATTCCCCTTACAAACCGGTTAAAGCACCAAGTACTGATGCTATTGATATCGATGCCTGTTCGAATGTGTTAATCAAAGGCTGCTACATGTCAGTTAATGACGATGCCATCGCACTTAAAGGCGGAAAAGGCCCATGGGCAGACAAAGACCCATTGAATGGTGAAAATACCAATATTATTATTGAAAACTGTGAATTCGGATTTTGTCATGCAGCCTTAACATCAGGAAGCGAAGCTATTCATAACAAAAACATCCTCATGAGAAACTGTACCGTAAACGAAGCGACCCGCTTGTTATGGTTGAAAATGCGTCCTGATACGCCTCAAAAATATGAATACATCACTTTGGATAACATCAAAGGACAAGCCCATAGTTTGATATACATCAAACCTTGGACACAATTTTTTGACATGAAAGACCGTAAAGACACTCCGGTATCCTACTCCGAAAATATTACGTTAAAAAACATTGACTTGAAATGTGACATCTTCTTTGATATTGCCATCAATCAGTATGTAAAACTAAAAGAATTTCATTTCGAAAATTTAAATGTTGAAACTAAAAAAGGAGACATCGACAAAAGTATTGTCAACGGATTTACTTTAAAAAATGTAAAAGTAAACCATGTACTGGTAAAATAATTCTTGTTACGCTTTACTAAAAAAAGCTCCTTAAAGTTCTCAAACTTTAAGGAGCTTTTTGTTTGCAATAAACATAAGTAACGTATAATTATTATAAATTATTTTTTAGTTTTTTTGCTGTTCTTTTGCGCCAACATTAAACAATGGGCGGCACAGGCATGCAGTTTGTAATTTTTATGTACACTACCCATATTATGACCTTGTGCATCCAATATTTCGCACTTTTCACCTTCTGTTTTTCCGATGTTAAGTACGTTTTCACCTTTTATGTTGTAGTATGAACCATTCTTTTTAGCCATACCTAACTTATTCCCCTTAGAATCAATGACATTTCCGTTTCCATCAATAAAATAGATCGTCTTGCCTTCATTATTTTTGACGATATTATCTTTAGTAATAAATCCTATTTTATTCCAACCGTGATCGTGAATTTCACCCTTTTTATTGATATAAATTTTTTCCGTTGGGGTCGAGCCCGATTGGGTTTGTGCGTTGACACTAACCGAAATTACCATTAAAAACATTGTAAGCAATGAAACTACTTTTGTCAAAATTAATCTTTGCGTTTTCATAATAAATAGATGTTTAATTATCTTCAGTTCCGCTGTTGCTCGGTCTTCAGTATCGCTGTTGCTCGATTTTCTTTTTAAAATATCATTTCTTAATTTTAAAACATTTACAATCACAGAAACCTCTCCAAACTCATTACTAAAGCGATCATGATGACAGTAACAGAATTCCGAAATCATGACGCAAAAAACCTACAAAAATCAACACTACAATATACTATATATATTAACAAAAACCAAATTTATTTAAATATTAGTCTTTTTTAAATTATCTGACAGCTACTATTCCATTACAGTAATCTTTATTTTTGTTGTTTTCTTTTCTTACGGTATTCGAATATAGATAAACAAATTGTGCCAGAAATTAATGGGAATAACCAATCAAACAGTAATAAAGGTGAGGTGTGGAAATAGAGGCTTAAAACAGGTATATATATTATCAAAAGAATTGCAGTAATAGAAATTGCAAATGCCCACAAAAGTTTTGGATTTGAAAATAAATATTTGCCCAAAGCCGGCCCATAAGTTCTCTTAGACAATATATTGGCATATTGACCGAAAACAATAGACACGAATGTGACAGTTAAAGCTTTTTCATAATGATTGGATAAATGATGGTTGTGAAAATATACTGCAAGAAAAGAAATGTAAGCACTTAGCCCAATGACCATTCCATTAATAAGGATCCCCATTATATTTTCTTTTGTCAATATTTTGTCATTAGGATTACGAGGGCTAATTTCCATAATTTGCTCTTCCTGAGGATCATAAGTAAGCATTAAAAGAGGAAACATTTCACCAACCATATCAATTAGTAAAATCTGTACTGCCAATATGGGAGTGGCAATATTCCAATATAAACCCACAAACCCAGCTAACACACAAGTTAATTCCGCTATATTACATGACAAATTAGATTTAATTGTCTTTTCCAAGTTTCTAAAAATTGTTCTACCTTCTTTTATTGCCAATACTATTGTTGAGAAATTATCGTCTAACAAAATAATATTGGCTACTTCCTGTGCTACTTTTGAGCCATTTAATCCCATAGCAACACCTATATCAGCGCGTTTTAAACTTAATGTATCATTTACTCCATCTCCAGTTACAGCAACAATTTCACCTTGTTTTTTTAGTAAATCTACAATACGAAATTTATCATCAGGAGACACTCTTGAGAAAATTAAGGCTCTTTTACCGAATGTAGCACAGACTTCTTTATCACTCATTTTCTGTAATGAAGTACCATTTATCACCTCGGGAAACTTGTCGTTTTCATTCATCAATCCAATGTTTTTTGCAATGGCTTTGGCTGTTACTTCATTATCCCCAGTAATCATAAACACTTTCATTTGAGCTTTAAAAACAGATTCAATTGCCTCTTTTACTTCTTCATGAGGCGGGTCTAGCATGGTAACAAAGCCCGAAAAAATCAAATTCTGCTCTGCCTCTTTGATGGTGTAATCATCTTTATCATCAAGTTCCTTATAAGCAATCGCAATTATTCGCAATTCATTTTCCGCAAATGTTGTGGATGTATTTAGCAATTGCTTTTTATTTGTTTCTGAAAATTCTTTTATACTCCCATTTTCTATGATTTTCGTTGAAGCTTCAAGTATTGATTCTAAAGAACCTTTGACAAAAGAGATAGTTTTGCCCTCATACTTTCTTATGATAGACGCCCTCTTACGGAATGAATCAAACGAAAATATTTTTATTTCGGGATAATCCTTGTCAATTTCTTCCAAATCAAAACCTGCCTTCATAGCTAAAGTAGCAAAAGATGCTTCCGTGGGATCACCTATGCAATACCAGCCAGAATGGTATGTATCGGGCGGATTTACCTTTGCTGTTGAAGAGAGAAATCCTGAAACGAAAAATAATTTATTGTCGTTTAATGATTCTTTTCTCTGAATCTGTCCTTGTTCATTCAGAATTTCTCCATTTGGCATATATCCTAACCCTGAAATGCTAAATCTATTCCCGTTGAAATGACAGCTGGTTATGGTCATTTCGTTTTTTGTTATGGTTCCCGTTTTATCAGTGGCAATTACCGTAGCTGAACCTAATGTTTGTGCTGATGCAATTTTTTTTACTATTGCATTTTTTTTTGCCAGTCTTCCTACTGCAAGTGAAAGTGCTACAGATATCTGTGCCGGTAAACCCTGTGGTACCATAGCCGCAGCGACACTTATAGAGAAAACAAGTGCCAAAGCCATAGAATCATTAAGAACTAAACGAGTTCCGAAAAGGAAAACACCTATAATTATTGTAGCATAGGTAAGTTTCTTGGCTACATCTTTGATTTCTTTTTCGATAGGTGTTTCTGTTGATTTTATTTTTTGTGATGATGAACTTATCTTTCCAATCTCTGTTTCCATTCCAGTTGCACAAACAATTCCTTTTGCTTCGCCTCTTGCTACTGAAGTCCCCATGAATACACAATTTTTTCTTTCCGCAATTAAAATATTTTTATCTGATGTGAATGAGGAGTCTTTGGTAGCTGGTAATGATTCGCCTGTAATAATAAATTCATTTACGCTAAATTCATTTGACTTGATTAACCGAATATCGGCAGGAATCCCCATTCCTTCATTTAATAATACAATATCACCAGGAACCAGATCTTCCGTAATTATTTCGATTGATTTCCCTTCCCTGATAACATTACATTTGTCGACTACCAGTTTTTTAATGGATGCAAGAATATTTTCTGATTTCCACTCCTGAAAAAAACCAATCAATGCATTCATCACAACAATTATCAAAAGAATGAGACCGTCTCTTGGTTGATTCAGATAAAAAGAAGCCAGAGAAGCAATTATTAAAATAATTATAAGCGGACTAGTAAACTGACTTAATAATATTTTTAAAATATTTCTTGTATTAGTCGTCTTTAGAATATTTTTACCAAACTTTTGTCTTACCGTCTGAATCGTGCTCTCTTCAAGTCCATTTTTAACATTACTATTAAATAGTTCAACGATAGTATCAATATGTTGTAGGTAGTATTCCATATAATAATTATTATTTATTTCATTGCTAATCTTAGAACTACATTTTCATTCCTGCCATAGGGTCCCTGCCTAAACGAAACTTATATTCACTATTAACAGCATAAGCTCCGGTAATCACTACTTTTTTGTTAGGATCTAATCCTGATGTAATTTCAATCATTCCGTTCGATTCTACCCCTGTTTCAACCATGACATTTTCAAAAACGCCATGCCTTTTTTCGACCCAGATAAAAGTGGCCTTTTCGTCCCGGATTAGGGCATCAATAGGAATAAATAATCCTTTTTGATTGGACTGAGCCAATTGCACAATAGCTTGCATTCCAGGTTTCAAAAGTAAATTAGGATTAGGCACTTCCATTCGGATTAAAAGCAATCTTGAATCGGGATTAATTTCCGGATTAATGAAGGAAATCTTGGCTTTTGTGGCCTGATTTGGAAAATCTGGAAAAGAAACCATTGCCGTTTTCCCGATGTGTAAGCTCTTGACATAATTCACATTGACTTGTGTTTCCAGCCAAAGTGTATTTAGATTCGCTAATTTTATAATGGCTGCGCCTTCCATCACATAACTGCCCTCGGAGGCAACAATTTCTGAAACCGTTCCGCTATAAGTGCTGTAAAACGTAGTGTATGGTGAAACGTCATTATTGCTTTTTATCGCTTCAATTTGCGACTGGGACAAACCAAAAAACAGCAGTTTTTGTTTGGCCGATTCCACCATATTCTTCGCATTTCTCCCAAAATCTCCAGGCAGGGCCAATTGTTTATAGGCCGTTACATAATCTTGCTTGACAATGGCAATAGGCTCGCTATAGAGTTGGTACACCGCTTGATTTTTTTGGATATAATCGCCCGGGGTTTTAAAATATAATTTTTCAATCCGCCCCATGGCTCTGGCAGCAATACTTTTGAGCTGCTCCTGATTGACCGTCAAAACACCGGTGTAAGTTTCTCTGGTACTGTTTTGAGACTCCGCAATAGCAGCCGTTGTAATATTGCCCAATTTTATTTGCTGGGCACTTAACGAAATTTCATTCGTCTCCATGTTATCCATTTTCATTGGTGTTAATTCCATATGACAAATAGGACATTTTCCCGGTTTGTCTTCCTTAATCTGAGGATCCATCGAACAGGTATAAAAAACATTTTCTCCTGATTGATGCCCTTCATGTTCACTTTTATTCTTGGTATTACAGGCCAAAACCAGGGCGGATACCAGCAATAGCAAACCGATTTTTTTTAGCTCTTTCATAGGTCGTTTTTTTTAAAAGAAATATAGTATCGCCTATTCATTTATTGGTATGTGCTCAAGCACACTTGTTGTTAATGGCGATTTCATCATTATTCTGTTTTTATAAAGCTTTCGCTATCTATTAAATACTGGGCATTCTCTACAAGGATATCTTTTGCAGTAACCCCGTCGATTACCTGTACATAATCATTCATTTCGGCTGCTGTTTTTATTTCAGCCGTTTGAAACCCTTTTTGCTTTTTGATAAAAACTATTTTTTTATTTCCTAAACTGACCAAAGCCTGTCTCGGAATCCAAATCCCTTTTATGGGATTGGTTTGAATAGTCCCCTGCAATCGCAAACCTATAGGAAATTGTTGTTTATCATTGTTCAGATACACTCTGATTTGATTGGTCTTTTCGGACGGATTGAGTTGTGTTGCAATAAAATTTACTTTTGCATTTACAATAGCTGTTTCATCTAATTCTGATGTAATCCGAATCGGCTGATTGACTTTTATAAAACTCGTGTAGCCTTGGATAACATTAAAAACACCCCAAACTTTATCGGTATTCACTAATTGAAAAATCACTTCATTTTTTGTGATATAATCCCCTTCTTTTAATGTTAAAGGAGCCGTAGTTTCCGTTGTTTTTTGCATGTTACCGCCACCAGAAGCCGCCATGCTTTGAGTTCCTTCAACAATACCGCTCGCCGGACTGTAAATGGAAATGACAGGGTAGACTCTTTTAGATGTGACCAAAGCACTAATCTGATTGCTGCTCATTCCGTAAAGCATTAGTTTTTGTTTTAATGCTTTTATTATCGCCCTGTTTTCAGCATCATTGGCAATCAGGTAGATAAAATTTTGCTGTTCTGTGAGCAACTCCGGACTGTATAAATCAAATAATTTTTGTCCTTTGACTACTTTTTGAAATTTATAATTGACATACATCTTTTCAATCCTTCCGCTGATTCGTGCCGTAATATTTACCGATGAACCAGGATCATAAGCTATGATTCCTGGTACATTCATTTCGCTGCTCATTGCGGTATCTTTGGGTGTTGTGGTTCTAAAATTCCCAACCACAAAATAATCTGTAGACTGCAACAGCTGTTCTATCGAATGGCTTTCTATCGCTTTTTCGCTGGCTTTTTTCACCAAAACCATTCCACAAATAGGGCAATTACCCGGTTTATTTCTGATGATTTGCGGATGCATCGGGCAGGTATAAATTTCTGCTTCATGCAGGTGAGCAGTTTGATGATTTGATTTTTTGACAAAATAATACCCTGTCAATCCCACAAGCAAAACAGCGACAGCCAATAAACTGTATTTCAAATATTTGTCCATAATTATTTTGTTTCGAGTTGTTTCTCTATCTCTACCTGAGTATTTAGAATTGCCTGTAATTTCTCTAGCTTCTGCATTTGAGCCATATTGAGCGCCTCCCAGGCATCAAGTACTACAAATAATTCTCCTGTATTGTTTTGCCAGGCTAAAACAGCCGTATCATAATTGCGTCGCAAGGCCGGAATGATACTTTTTTCGGCAATATCATATTGCTTTTTCAAGGTTACCAATTCGGTGTGCATTCCGGTAATCATTCCAACAGCTTCATTCAAAATCATTTGTTTTTGCCATTCCAAACTTTCGTTTTTAATCTTGATGCTGTTGATATTCGATTTGTTCATTTTAACAGACCAAGGCATCGGAATAGTGACCATTCCCATCAAAGAGAATTGTTGTGGTACCTCTCCAAAAGTAAACATGTGATCGTATTTTATCCCAAACTCGGGTAATAATTTCGATTTTTCAATTTCCATTTTCAACTGATTCAACTCCATTGTTTTTTCAATCGCTTTTACATCGCTTCGGTTTTTGATCAATGAAGTTCCGTCTAATTTTAAAACATCGAAATCTTTTAACGTATAATTGGAATCAATTTCAAAAAAAATATTTTTATCTCTCGCCATCAAAGTATTGAGTACAATTCTTTTTTGGCTGATGTTATTTTGCAACATGGCCTCCATACTTTGCATTTCATTGTAGCCTGATTTTGCTTTGTAATAGGTGGGCAATTTATCCATATTATACTGATAGCGGATTTCCATACTTTTAATCATGTATTCCAAAAGCAATAGATTTTCCTTGATAATTTTGGTTTGCTTATCCAACACCAACCATTGATAATAATTAGTTTTGGCCAAAGCATTCAACTGATTAGCCGTATAGTTCTTGTTTTCGGCTTCCACCGAAGACATGGTGTTCATATAATTAAAATCGGCTTTTTGCCGCGAAGCATTCGGAATCATTTGTGTAAAACCAATCATATAGGCCCCCATCCCGGGATTCATTTCATCGGCTTTCCACATTTTGGTATCATAAGGTGTCATATACAATCCTGTATTTATTTGGGGTGCCATCCAACTTTTGGCTCCTTTTGCGGCAGCATCCATACTTCGAATATCGGCATCATACATCTTCAATTGGGGATTATTGGTTTTGATGGTTGTCAAAATTTCATCCAATGAAAGCGTTTGTGCCAATATTGCAGAAGCATTGAAAAGCAAACAGCTAATAATATAATATTTAATGTTTCGCATCGATAAGATCTATTTTACCTTTTGTTTTCAATTCCTGTAATTTGGTAATCTCAAAAACAATTGGTGTTACTAATAATACATAAATAACAGAGGAGATGGTACCGCCAATCAACGGAACTGTAATAGGGATCATGACATCGGCACCTGTTCCGGTTGACCAAAGAATAGGCACTAAGCCGAAAAGTGAAACCGAAACTGTCATCAGTTTAGGCCGCAATCTTTTGGCCGAACCTTCAATTACATAATTCCTTATTATTTCTTCAGAGAGCGTTTCTTTGCTGTTTCCGTATTTAGCCACCATTTTTGTCATGGCTTCATTCAGATAGATGGTCATCAGCATCGCTGTTTCTATCGCCATTCCAAACAAAGCAATAAATCCTACGGCAACTGCCACCGACAAATTAACCCCATAGAAATAAACCATAAACACTCCTCCAATCAAAGCAAAAGGTACCGTAATCATGGTAATCAAAGCTTCTTTCATGGAAGTATAGGTGAAGTATAAAATCAAGAAAATGATCAATACCACAATAGGTAAAATCAAACTCAGGGTTTGATTGGCCCGAATTTGGTTTTCCCATTGTCCGCTCCATTCCACATAATAGCCTTTGGGCATTTTGGTCATCATCGCATTCAGTTTATCCTGCGCTTCTTTGACTGTACTGCCTAAATCCCGATCGCGCACATTAAATAAAACGCTTCCGCGAAGCATCGCATTTTCGCTATTAATCATCGGCGGACCATCACTTATTTTGATATCAGCAACCGTTTCTAATGGTATCGGTCCGTATGCCATGGTTTGAACCTGCACTTTTTTCAATCCTTCAAGACTATTTCTGTATTCCTGTGCGTATCTCGCATTAACAGAAAAACGTTGTCGCCCTTCGATAGTTGTCGTCAATGTCATCCCGCCAATAGCGGCCTCTACAACATTATTCACATCATCAACGGTAAGGCCATACCTGCCTATAACATTCCGTTTAGCAATGATATCAATATATTTCCCTCCGGTTATTGGCTCGGCAAACAAGTCTTTTACGCCTGAAGTTCCTTCTAAGGCTTTTTTAATTTTTTGGGACAAAACATCGATAGTATCCAAACTCGCACCATAAATCTTAATTCCCACATCGGTTCGGATACCGGTGGAAAGCATATTAATCCGGTTAATAATCGGCTGTGTAAAGCCATTCGATACTCCGGGAATTTGCAACTTGTTATTGATTTCGGTTATGATATCGCTTTTTGTTTTTCCTGCCCTCCATTCATGATGAGGTTTCAATAAAACAATCGTTTCGATCATACTTATCGGACTATTGTCTGTAGCCGTATTAGCCCTCCCCGCTTTTCCTAAAACATGACTTACCTCAGGAATCGATTTTATTAATTTATCCTGAACCTGCAATATCCGTTTTACCTCAGCATTGGATACATCAGGCAGGGTTACGGGCATAAATAATATAGAACCTTCATCTAAAGGCGGCATAAACTCTGAACCCAATCTCGTAAACATTAATCCGCCAATCAGCAAAGCGACTATATTTATTGCCAAAATTGTTTTTCGCCACTTTAGACAAAAAAGCAGCACCGGCGTATACACCCTTTCCAGTTTTCTATTAATCGGATTTTTCACTTCAGGGCGTAATTTGCCTTTTAACAAATAACTGATGAGTACCGGAGTAAGTGTTATCGCCAAAAAGGCGTCTACAATCAGGATAAATGATTTGGTCCAAGCCAATGGACTGAATAATTTGCCTTCCATTCCTGTTAAAAGGAAAACGGGCAGGAAAGAAGCAATCACGATGAGCGTGGAATAGAAAACCCCCGGACCTACGAGTTTGGAAGAATTTTCAATAAGCTTCATTCTTTCTTCAGGAGACAATGGGTCCTGCTCTTTTTTAATACTATTTTTGAATAAATTTCTCATTGCTCTTGATTATTGATTAGCATCCATTTCTTCTTGTCTTTCAGAAATACTCCGGTATGCATTTTCGACCATGACAATACCATCATCGACCACAACCCCTATTGCCAGGGCAATACCGGTAAGCGACATAATATTAGAGGAAATTCCAAAAGCTTCTAACAGAATGAATCCGACAGCAACAGAAATAGGCAGTTGTATCAGAATAATTAAAGCGCTGCGCCAATGAAAAAGAAAGAGAAGAATCACCACCGAAACAGCGATCATTTCCTCTATCAATGTCCCTTTAACAGAATCGACAGCTTTTTCAATCAATTCGCTTCGATCATAAGATATCTTAAAAGTAACGCCTTCGGGCAAACCTTTTTCGACTTCTTTCATTTTTGCTTTTACTGCTTGGATGACCTTGTCTGCATTTTCTCCGTAGCGCATCACGACGATTCCACCGACTACCTCGCCCTCACCATTGGCATCAAAAATGCCCAAACGCAAATCACCACCCATTTGTACCGAGCCAATATCACTCACTTTTACGGGTACTGAATTGTAATTTTTAATAGCGATATCTGATACATCTTTGATGTTTTTGATGTAACCTAATCCTCTCACCACATAAGAGCGGTCGCTCATCTCAAATTTTCTGCCACCCACATCATTGTTACTGGTTTTTACCGCTTGCATCACTTCCATCATACTGACATTGTAGTATTGCATTTTGAGAGGATCTAAAACCAATTGGTATTGTTTTTCAAATCCACCAAACGAAGCCACTTCGGCTACTCCCGGAACGGTTTGTAACGCAAATTTCACATACCAATCCTGCAAGGCACGTTGCTCTCCCAAATCCATACCGTTAGTTTCCAAATGATACCAAAATATATGGCCTACTCCTGTTCCATCAGGCCCGAGAGTTGGGACTACATTTTGAGGCAACAGCCGCTGTGCATAATTCAAGCGCTCCATAACCCTTGTTCTTGCCCAATAGGGATCAACATTATCTTCAAAAATGATGTAGACAAAACTCATCCCAAACATCGAAGAAGCACGGATATTCTTTATTTTCGGAATCCCCTGTAAATTGGAAACCAACGGATAGGTCACCTGATTTTCTATCACCTGTGGGCTTCTCCCCATCCACTCCGTAAAAACAATCACTTGATTCTCGGATAAATCCGGGATGGCATCAATTGGATTTTGTTGCACACTGTAAATCCCCCAACCAAATAAGCAGGCAGAAACCAGCAAGACTATCACTCGATTTTTTAATGAAAATGATATTAATTTTTCGACCATAACAACTTATTTTTTTGATGAAAATGAATTCCATCATTACATTTCGAAAAAAACTCTTTTCTGCTTATTGACTAAAATTCTTTATGTATTCCTCCACAGGTCAACATTTCAGAACCATAATACGGATTCTTAATATCTTTGGTTTCACTGATCCAATACCCACTTTTACCTTCATCATACATAGGGCAATAATCTTGATACAACTTTTTATCGGTCTTGAAAATCGAAAGCAAATCACTTATATTTTTACTCAACAAAGCAAAATGTTCCCTTTGATGATCAATCTTCCCGGTACTTTTCTCAATATGATCTGCATTTTCTTTGATATGATCAGAAATAGCCAGGTACTCTTTTTTAAATTCGGCCTCCATTTGATCTGAATTCAAATTCTTTAAAGTGGCAACCAATTCTTTTCCCGCCTGTGCCGCTCCTTTAGAATCATCTTTTGTCAACGCATTTTTTAACTTCAGATAATCATTTAAAATAGCATCTACAGAAAAAGAAGACTGACTTTTCTTTTGGGTTTCTTCAACTACCGGTTCATTGCCGGTTACAGGCTCTGTTAATTCCATTCCGCAAACCGGGCAGGCTTCTCCTTTTTTCCCTCTAACTTCAGGATGCATAGAACAGGCATATAATTGTTCTTCCGCATTTTGGGTTGCTACTTTATCATGGGTTTCTGCTTTGTTATTCTTGCACGATGCAAATGCCAAGATTATTACCAGCGTACTTATTTTTATTACATTTTTCATTCCTCTTTATTTTATGATTCTACTATATTTATTATCACTTACTTTTTCCCTTTTTTTGATTCTCTATCGTATTGGCAACATCCCGGAAGTGCATTGTATGCATCATCAGGAGCCCTGTTTTTTTCACTATCATAACCCGCCATGGCAATACGCTTCAGAATTTCATCTTGGTTTGTTGCCGTTGTATCATAAGACAAAGTGGCTATTTTACTGTCTTTATCCCAATTTACGGTTGCCACACCTTTGAGATTCCCCGCTTTTTCTATGGTCTTTTTACACATCCCGCAGTTACCGAATATTTTTACCGTTTCGGTTTTAACATTTTTTGTTTGTGCCTGTACGACCATACCTGACAGCAATAAAGCAATTGCTATCAATACTTTTTGAATTGATTTCATTTTTTAAATAATTTGAAGTTAAATAAGGCAAGTCAACGACCAAACAATAGCAATTTTGCCATAATTTGGATAATCAAAAATGCCGATAGAATAAACGATTAAATCGTATTTGCTTAGAATTTGACACACCAATGGCTGTCAAAAAAGGGTTTTTAGTTTATTTTAGGAATAAGCCAAATGGAAGAATATCCATCAGCAGTAAGGGTTTCTGATGAATAAAATTTTTGTTTTTTGGAAGAAAAATTGAAATTATCGCATTGAATTTCAAAAGCTACAGTAGACGTAAAAGCTGTATTTACAGATGAAGTTCTGCATAATGTTTGACCACATTTTCCGTTACAACCTGTTTCTTTTTTGTTTTTGGATCGAGCATTCTTCTGGCAACAATCTTTCATTGCTGATTTTGAAGCCATTCCTTTATTACAACATTTCATCTGTGAATGATTATTTCCACACGCAAAAACGCCACTTGGAGTCAAAAAAGCTGCAAGCAGAACGATTAATACTATGATGTGAAATTTTTTCATGACCGAAATATTGATTCAAAGTTAGAAAAATATATGCTATTTCAGATAAAAATGCTCTTAAATATTTACAAAACAATCAGAAACAACTACTTATCATCTCCAAAAATCTTATACATAACCGATTGTGACAAAGATAGTATAATACTGAAAAGTAAAGCCGTCCAAAATGAATCTACACCAAAACCACCAACTATGGCATCACAAAGTATAATGATTAGGGCATTTATAAATAATAAAAATAACCCCAGAGACAAGATGGTAACCGGTAAAGTTAAGACGACCAAAATTGGTTTTATAAATATATTAAGTAATCCCAGAACAACTGCAACAATTAATGCAGTGGTAAAACCGGCAACATGAACCCCTTTCATGAAATGTGCAATAAGTAAAACCAAAGCCGACGTAATAAGAATTCTTACTATTAGTTTCATCAATATCTATTTTAAATTTTTTAATAAAAGTACTACTATTTTGAATTAGTTGGATTATTTCAAAAAAGAAATGACTATTTGATGAAACAATACCGGATTTTCGGCATGAAGCCAATGCCCTACATTTGGAATCGTTTCAATAATGGCGTTGGGAAAATGCTGTTGTATGTTTTCAAAATCGTTATCCAAAATATAATTGGAATTTCCGCCCCGGATAAAAAGTGTTGGTTTATCAAATACCAACTCTTCCGACAATGCCACACCTATCGCCTCTTTATTATCATTAAAAACAGCCAGATTGAATCGGAAAGCCAATTGTCCCGGTTCTTTCCAATACAGGTTTTTCATCAGGAACTGTCTGGTTCCAAAATCAGAAATATGTTCGGCCATAATAGCTTCTACTTCGTTACGACTTGGCTTAACGGAAAAATCGACCGCATTCAACCCTGCAAAAATAGTGTCGTGATGTTGGGGATAAAATTTTGGCCCGATATCGGCCACGATTAATTTATCCACCAATTCCGGATATCTGGTCGCTAATAGCATCGCTACTTTTCCTCCCATAGAATGCCCGACGACATTTATTTTTTGCAAATTATGGTGCTGGCAATAACCAACAACATCCTGAATCATTGCTTCATAATGGAATTCCTCCGAATGAAAACTTCGGCCGTGGTTGCGCAAATCAAGCATATGCACCTGAAATCCTTCCTCGGCAAATTGCGTCCCAAGTGTTTTCCAATTGTCTGACATTCCCAGAAATCCGTGGAGAATTAACAATGGTGTTCCCTTTCCTTCTATTTTTGAATAAAGCATATATTATGTTCTTTGTTTTGCGTGAGGGATAGTAGCAAAAATCCTTTTTATTAGAGCGTTAGCGAAATAATAAAAAGATTGTAGCGAATAGCCCGACCCGCTTTTTTTTGGCGGGTCACGCCCAAATTATTTTATTTTAATTTTTGCAGATACATGTTAACTACGTTTTCCAAACCAAGATATAAAGCTTCGGCAATTAAAGCATGCCCGATAGAAACCTCTAATAATCCCGGGATATTTTGTTTAAAAAACTGAATGTTATCTAAGCTCAAATCGTGGCCGGCATTGATCCCTAAACCGAGTTCGTTAGCTAAAACTGCCGATTTCACATACGGATCGATTCCGTTTTTATTTCCTAAAGCGTATTGATGCGCGAAAGCTTCGGTGTACAACTCGATTCTGTCTGTTCCTGTTTTTTTAGCACCTTCTATCATTTCCAACACCGGATCCACAAAGATGGAAGTTCTGATGCCGTTGCGTTGGAATTCCTGAATCATCTCGGTCAGATAGGCTTGGTTTTTTACCGTATCCCAACCCGCCGAAGAGGTAATGGCACCAATAGCATCCGGAACCAAGGTAACCTGATCCGGTTTACATTCTAGAACCAAATCGATAAAATTATGTTGTGGATTCCCTTCAATATTGTATTCGGTATAAACAATTGATTTCAAATCACGCGCATCCTGATATCGTATATGACGCTCATCCGGACGCGGATGAATTGTGATGCCTTGCGCTCCAAATCGTTGAATATCGGTAGCTACTTTTAATAAATCAGGAACATTTCCTCCCCTTGCATTACGTAAAGTAGCTATTTTATTGATGTTTACACTTAATTTTGTCATTGGAATACTTTTTGTTTGTATTAAAACTATTATCTGGGAGCAAAAATACAAAGTAAAACTTAGGAGTTTTTGCTTATTTTTGATTATTTTGCATGAAATATTTAGGATTGATTTATGACTGAAATTACCAACTATATTACCAATGATTTTAAAGCCATTGACAGCCAACAAACTATTTTGGATGTTCAACAGTTTTTTATGGATTTACACTTTTCTCACTTCCCTGTAGTAGAAGAAGGTGTTTATATCGGTAGTATCGCATCCGAAGATATTGAAACTTTTGACGGCACTAAAAAAGTAATTGATTTTAAATATACCCTGGAAACTTTTTTTGCCCGTACCAATTCGGTTTGGCTTGAAGTGTTGGAGGTTTTTGCCAAAAACCACACAAATCTGGTTCCCGTCTTAGATGAAAACAATGCGTATGTCGGCTATTATGAAATAGAAGACATTATGACTTTCTTTCACCAGACCCCATTTCTAAAAGAACAGGGACGAATCATCAAAATAAAAAAAGGGGTTCTTGATTATTCTATGAGTCAAATAACTCAAATTATAGAAAGTAACAATGGGAGAATTTTAGGATTGTTCATCTCCGAATCGGATGTGGATAGTGTTGAAATAACCATAAAAATAAGTCTGGGCGCGATGAATGAAATCATTCAAACTTTCAGACGATACAACTACGAGATTATTTCTGAACATCTGGAAGACAATTACATCAACAACCTGAAAGAACGTTCAGACTATTTAGACAAATACCTTAATATATAGCCGCTAATTTGAAGCCTTGACAATTCGTTTGCGTATTGAATAACGGATTAAAGAATAACAAATGCACCAATTTGAAAAAAATGAAAATAGCCATTTACGGTCAATACTACCAAATAAGCACAGAACCTATCATAAAAGACATTTTCGTTTTTTTAAACAAGAACAATGTAGACCTATATATTGAATCTAATTTCCTGAATCTGATTCGCGAAAAAAATCTAATTCAAAAAGAATACAAAACCTTTTCCTCCCATGCCGAACTGGACCATACATTTGATATCCTGATCAGCATTGGAGGGGACGGTACCATTTTAAGAGCCGCAGCATTAGTCGGGGATTCCGGAATTCCGATTCTTGGCATCAATGCCGGTCGATTGGGTTTTTTGGCAACTGTTCAAAAGGAAAACATTGACACTTTTTTACAATTTGTCATCGATGCCAAATACACTCTTTCTAAAAGAACCTTACTCAGTTTAACTTGCTCGCCTGAGAACGAATCGATATTAAACATCAATTTTGCCATGAATGAAGTTTCTGTCAGCAGAAAAGACACGACATCCATGATTACGATTGATACTTATCTCAACGGGGAATATTTAAACTCGTATTGGGCAGACGGCTTGATTATATCTACACCAACCGGCTCGACAGGCTATTCTTTAAGTTGTGGCGGACCAATCTTAACACCTGATGTAAAAAGTTTGGTCATCACCCCCATTGCGCCACACAACCTCAATGCAAGACCTTTGGTCATACCTGATGAAACCGAAATACGATTGAAGGTTTCAGGAAGAGAAGAAAACTATTTGGTTTCATTAGATTCCAGAATTACCTCTGTAGGAAATGAAACCATATTGACCATAAAGAAAACCCCATTTCAAATCAATATGGTCGAAATCCCTGAAGAAACATTCTTAAAAACACTTCGAAAAAAATTACTTTGGGGAGAAGACAAAAGAAATTAGTTTTAATATCTATACGATTCCAACTGTTTTTTCCGTTTCAAAGATAAAACCCGCTTACTATACTATTGTTAATACGCTAATAATACAAAAGTTACATTTAGCTTTACAAGTATTGATTCGTACTGATAATTATTATATTTGCACGCAATTTTTAACTAAATGAATAAAATTTTCAATTTAATTATATGCTTCTTTGCGAGTATATCCATGCAGGCACAAATTCACGAAATAGGTGTCTTCATTGGCGGGAGCAACTACATTGGAGACGTAGGACCTACGACTTACATTGCTCCTAATGAGCCCACTATCGGATTACTTTACAAATGGAACAAAAGCCCCAGACACGCTTACCGTTTTTCCTATACCCAATCAAAAATAACTTCAAATGATCTTGACTCCGATGAACCAAGTAGAAGTCTGAGAGGCTATCATTTTGAGAATAACATAAAAGAAGTATCTTTAGCCCTTGAATTTAATTTTTTTGATTTTAATCTTCACAGCTTCGAAAGGAAAATAACACCTTATGTATATAGCGGAATAAACTATACCATGTACAATGGTTTGTTTGTTGTAAATGGGGAGACCAAAACGGACACCAATAAAAGTACGTTTGGCATCCCAATGACATTAGGTATCAAATCTAATTTGAGTCGAAGTTTTATTATAGGATTAGAAGTTGGAGCCCGGTACACATTTGCCGATGATATCGATGGCAGCAATCCGAGTAATGAAAATTTAAGTCAATACAAATTTGGAAATATAAACAATAATGATTGGTATGTTTTTTCAGGGGTTACTTTAACCTATACATTTGGAGAAAAACCCTGTTATTGCATCGATTAAAAGAATGGATTTACTAGACACTATAAATAAAGATAATTTACCCAAACATTTGGCCATCATCATGGACGGAAATGGCCGTTGGGCTAAAAAACAGGGACTATTAAGAGCTTTTGGACACGAAAGCGGAACAAAATCGGTAAAAGAAATCATTAAAGCCTGTGCCAAATTAGGCATCGAATGCCTTACCCTTTATGCCTTCTCGACAGAAAACTGGAACAGACCTAAAATAGAAGTTGACACTTTAATGAAGATTCTTATCAACTCATTAAAAAATGAACTGACAACACTACAAAATAACAACATCAAATTAAACACTATTGGTAATCTAGAAAAACTGCCCCAATCTGCACAAAAAGAACTTCTGGATGTCATTGAAAAAACGAAGAACAATACTAGAATGACATTAACTCTGGCCCTAAGTTATGGGTCTCGGGAAGAAATAGTAAACGCGGTAAAAATCATCAGTGATAAAGTTAAAAATAATATAATTTCAACAGACAGTATTGACGATTCAATTATAAATGAGCATCTTTACACGCAAAACTTACCTGATGTTGATTTAGTAATACGCACAAGTGGAGAACACAGGATAAGTAATTTTTTGTTGTGGCAGATAGCCTATGCAGAATTATATTTCACTGATGTACTGTGGCCTGACTTTAAAGAACAGCATTTATATGAGGCTATCATCAGTTATCAAAAAAGAGAACGTAGATTTGGAAAAACAAGTGAACAAATTAAATAATTTTTTAGTGTTGAATAAAAGTATAAAAGCAGTCCTTACCCTTTTAATTTTGGGAAGTTTTTCACAAATTAAAGCTCAAGATAGAGTTCCTTTTGATCAAGGTAAAAAATATATTCTTGCCCATGTTGCTGTTACCAGTAAAATCAGTTTCAACGAACAAACCGTAGTTACTTTTGCCGGATTGGAAAAAGGACAGGAAATTACAATTCCTGGGGAAGAAATCAGTAGCGCTATCAAAAAACTGGGTAAATTAGGATTGTTTGACGAAATTTCATTCTACGTAAACCATATTCAAAATGACAGTATTTATCTGGATTTAGACATTAAAGAACTTCCTAAACTTAATGATGTAAAATTTGTAGGAGTTAAGAAAGCTAAAACAGAAGGTCTGATCAAAGATAATGAACTGACAAAAGGCAAAGTTGTCAATGAAAACTTAATCACCAAGACCAAGAACTACATTGAAAACAAATACAAAAAAGACGGTTATTTCAATACTAAAGTAAATTTAAATATTGTTAAAGACACTTCTTCTATCAACCTGGTAAACATGGTCGTAAGTGTTGACAAAGGGGACAAGGTTAAAATTCAGAACATTGATTTTGTTGGAAACGAAAAACTATCTGACAAAACCTTACGCAAGGCGATGAAGGATACCAAACAAAAAAATCCGATTCGTCTGTTAAAAGCATCCAAATTCATCAAAGACAAATACAAAACCGATTTAGAAAAAGTAATTGCTTCTTACAAAGAAAAAGGATACAGAGATGCCCGAATAATTTCGGATTCTGTTGCCTACAATAAAGAAAACAATGCCTTAGCCATCAAAATAAAAGTAGAAGAAGGAAACAAATATTATTTCGGTAATATTAAATTCTTAGGAAACTCTGTGTATCCTGACCAATTCTTATCCCGAATCCTTGGGGTAAAAAAAGGAGAAACCTACAATGGTGTTTTACTTGAAAAAAGAATCGCCGATAAATCAAAACCGGACGGAGAAGATATTACCAATTTATACCAAAATAACGGGTACTTATTCTCAACCATTAATGCCGTTGAAGTAAAAACAGCCAATGACACTATTGACTTTGAAATTAGAGTAACCGAAGGGCCTCTCGCCTATTTCAACAAAATATCGGTAGTAGGAAATGATAAAACCAATGACCGTGTTATTTATAGAGAATTACGAACAAAACCGGGAGAAAAATACAGCAAAGAAGAATTAGTCAGAACCATTCGTGAAATCGGACAATTAGGCTTTTTTGACCCGGAAGCCATCGACCCAAAATTCAAAAATGTTGACCCTGCAGCGGGAACCGTTGACATAGAATACAATCTTGTGGAAAAAGGTTCCAGCCAGATTGAACTTCAAGGAGGTTACGGCGGGGGTGGATTCATCGGAACTTTAGGGCTCTCTTTTAATAACTTTTCAGCAAGAAACCTGCTTAACAAGGACGCTTACAAACCGCTTCCTATGGGAGACGGACAAAAAGTATCCTTGCGTTTACAGGCCAGTTCTTATTTTAAGACCTACAGCCTATCTTTCTCTGAGCCGTGGTTTGGAGGCAAGAAACCGGTACAATTCAGTACTTCGTTATCCTACACCTCACAATATTTAAACAATTATGTAACCTATAAAGTAGACAAAAGCAAAAGTTTTAATATTTTGACATTGTCTGTTGGTCTGGCAAAAAGATTAACCGTTCCGGATGACTTCTTTGTCCTGTCTCAATCATTGAGCTACCAACATTATGATTTACAGGATTATTTTACAGGATTATTTACTTTTGGGAACGGTACTTCGAGAAACTTAGCGTACACTATAGGTTTATCACGAAACAACAAAGGGGTGAATCCTATATTTCCAACCTATGGATCTGAATTTAGTATCTCTGCAAAATTAACCCCTCCATACTCTTTATTGAATGGAACTGATTATGCAGATCTTAAAAACCAAAAAGAATACAAATCAAAATATACTGGTACAGAAACAACCTCCGGAGTTGATGGAAATCCATTAAGCCCTGGTGACTATGTAAAAACGACTACTGTAAACGGTACCACAGGACAAGTAAGTGTAGGCAGTGACTACACCAATGCCGATACCGATGTAGCAAAAGTGGATCAGCAAAAATACAATTGGCTGGAATATTATAAAATAAAGTTCAAAGCCGATTGGTATACTAAAATTTATGGTAAATTCGTATTAAGAACATTAACGGAATTTGGATTCTTAGGCGCTTACAACCAAGACCGTGGAGTTGTTCCTTTTGAACGTTTTTATGTAGGTGGTGACGGATTAGCCAATTATTCTATGGACGGTAGAGAAACCGTACAATTAAGAGGATATCCAAACACCTCTTTAACACCGGTGAATGCCGCGGGTCAGCAAATTGGAGCCACTGTATATAATAAGTTTTCTATGGAATTGAGATACCCAATTACATTGAAAGCCTCTGCATCTATTTATGGATTGACATTTTTGGAAGCAGGTTCCTCTTATAAGGATTTCAAAAGCTACAATCCTTTTGATTTAAGCAGATCAGCGGGATTTGGATTGCGTGTATTCATGCCTGCATTTGGTTTGCTGGGTATTGATTTTGGATACGGATTTGATGCCTTACCTGGTACATCAAAACCAAATGGATGGGAAACCCATTTCATTATTGGACAACAGTTTTAAAAAAATATTGGTATAGGATTTTCTAAAACGCTGAAGTTATGAGAAAACATTTAGTATTTATATTTTTAGCCTTGGTTGGAATAAACTCAATTTATTCCCAAACCAAAGGCACCAAGGTAGGTTACATCGACATGGAATACATTTTGCAAAATGTAACCAACTATGGAGAAGCAAGTACCCAATTGGAGCAAAAAGCACAAAAATGGAAACAGGAAATCGAAGCCAAAAAAATTGAAATCGATAAACTAAAAGAAGCCTTAAAAGCAGAAAAAACATTATTGACAAAAGCACTGATTGAAGAAAGAGAAACCGAAATTCAATTTCTTGAAAATGAAAAATTGGATTTGCAACAAAAAAGGTTTGGCCCCAACGGTGAATTAATGACTCAAAAAGCATTATTAATAAAACCAATACAAGATCAGGTTTTCACCGCAGTTCAAGATATTGCCGAAGCAAAAAAATATGATTTTATTTTTGACAAATCATCTGACTTAACCATGCTTTTTGCAGCCAAAAGATTTGACATCAGTGACCAGGTACTTCGTGTATTGAACCGTGCCGAAAAAAGAGAACAATTAACAAAAAAACAGTTAGAGGCCGAGGAAGCTAAAGAAAATAAAGAAGACACAATAGACGAAAACCCGGTCTTAGCCGAAAGACAAAAAGCCTTAGACGAGAAAAAAGCAGCAAGAGACAAGATTATTGCTGACAGAAAATTAGCTGCTGAAGCAAAGAAAAAAGAGTTTGAAGAAAAAAGACAAAAAACACTAGCCGAAAAAGAAGCTAAAAAAACTGGCACGGTTTCTGAATCCACAAAAATAACGGATACAAAAACAAATAGTAAAATTGACAATTCTAACAAAGAAACCACTAAATTAGCGGCCGAAGAAGTAAAACAAAAACAGACTGACGCAAGAGCAAAATTATTAGAAGAACGTAAAAAAGTACTCGAAGACCGCAGAAAGGCGGCTGAAGAAAAAAGATTAAAAACACTCCAAGTTAGGGATTCTATCCAAAAAGCTAGAGAATTAAAATTAAAAACAACTAATTAATTAATTTTTAAAAACGATGAAACAAATCAAAATTTTATTTATTGCTGCAATATTTATTTTAGGAGCAAACCAAACCATTAATGCACAAGCAAAAACTGCTCATGTTGATGTAAGCGAAATCATGTCTACTATGCCAGCCATGTTAGCTGCTCAAAAACAGTTAGAAACACTAAGCGGAACTTATGATGCTGATTACAAAAAAATGGTTGAAGAATACCAAGGAAAACTAAAAAAATACGAAGCTGAATCTGCTACTGTAACTGAAGCTGTAAATGGAGAACGTTCTAAGGAAGTACAAGATATGCAAAAAAGAATTGTTGACTTTAGAGACAATGCTCAAAAAGAATTACAACAAAAAGAGTCTGATATCGTAAAACCATTAATGGAAAAAGTAAGAGCTTCTATCCAAAAGGTAGGGAAAGCTAAAGGTTTCCAATATGTGCTGGATGGTTCAACATTATTACTTGCAGATGGTCCAAACATCACTGCTGATGTAAAAAAAGATTTAGGTTTTTAATAAAACCCGAATAAAAATTATCAAATGCCGCTAACCCCATTTATTGGAATAAGCGGCATTTTTTTGTTAATTATTTTTTTAGGAAATTAAATCCGCAGCGCTTAACTTTGTTTTTGATGAACAACAACAATCCTATAGGAATTTTCGATTCTGGCATTGGAGGCACTTCCATTTGGAGGGAGATTCATCATTTATTACCAAACGAGAAAACAATCTACCTTGCCGATAGCAGGAATGCTCCATACGGTCAAAAATCCAAACAAGAGATAATCGCTTTAAGCATGAAAAACACCGATTTTTTGCTTAAAATGAATTGCAAATTAATCGTTGTAGCCTGTAACACGGCCACTACAAATGCTATTCGTGAATTAAGAGCCAAGTACGGCGTCCCTTTTATTGGCATCGAACCGGCAATCAAACCCGCTGCAACAAATTCTAAAACTCAAACTATAGGAATCCTAGCCACCCAAGGAACTTTAATAAGTGAGTTGTTTAACAAAACCGCCCAACAATTCCAAAGTACTAAAATAATTGAGCAGGTAGGACATGGATTGGTACAACTTATCGAAGGGGGAAAGATCAATTCACCCGAGATGACTAAACTGCTCGAATCTTATTTAAAACCTATGATTGAGGCCAATATAGATTATTTGGTATTGGGCTGCAGTCATTATCCTTATCTCATTCCACAAATAAAAAAAATCCTTCCGGCGCACATCCAAATTATAGATTCAGGAGAAGCTGTTGCTAGACAAACACAGAATCTATTGAGAAATAAAGTCGGTTTTACTTCCGAAAAAAACAACCAACCTATATTTTATACCAATACCAACCCAACGGTATTAAAAGAAATACTAGGAAGCAAATACACCGTTGAACAAATAGATTTTTAATTATTCGTATTTCCTTTTCACAAACCAAATTCCATCCAGAGATAAATTCAGACTTATTTTATGGAAATTTTCTTTGGAAAGTCTATAACTAACCCTGAAATCGAACCCGATTTCATGTTTGTGAGAGCCGAAAACGAAAATGTCAAATTAAACTTTTCAGACATTTTATTTATTGAAGGTTTGAAAGATTATGTAAAAATCTACACTATCGACAATAAATTCTCCTTAACATTAATCAGCCTTATCAAACTGGAAAACTTACTTTCTTCCAAAGGTTTTGCCCGGATTCACCGTTCGTATATCATCAATATCAAACATGTGAAATCGATTCAAAAAAACAAGGTGATTATTGCAGAAAAAAGAATTCCGATAAGTGAAAGTTACAAAGCCGCCTTTTTTGAAAAAATAAACATTTGATTCAATAAGGGTATAATCAGGAAAATAGTTTACTCCTCTTTAAACCAACCGGAATACATGACATAATTATTAGAAATACGTTCTATTTCTCCCGAAAAATCCGATTGATCAATGTCTTTGACCTTTTTTGCAGGAACTCCAGCCCAAATAGTTCCCGAAGCAATAAGAGTGTTTTGAGTCACTACGGCACCGGCGGCAATGATGGAATTACTTTCAACAACACAATTGTCCATTACAATCGCCCCCATCCCAATCAAAACATTGTCATGGATTGTACAACCATGCACAATCGCATTATGGCCAATAGAAACATTATTACCGATAATGGTGGGATGCTTTTTATAGGTACAATGTACAATTGCCCCATCTTGGATATTTACTTTATTACCAATTGCAATATAATTCACATCTCCTCGCACTACTGCATTAAACCAGACACTGCAGGAATGTCCGAAGCTTACCTCTCCTACAATAGTCGCGTTTTCGGCCACATAACAATCATCCGGTATTTGTGGTGATTTTCCGTTTACAGATTTAATTAACATCGGTACAAAAATTAATTGATAGCAGGACAGTTACACTCGTATCTTTCACGCTTGCAGAACAAGTCAATTCCCAAAGTAATTTGGTGAAAACCACCACTGTCAAATTTCACATCGCCCAGCAGATGGGAATAGGTATAGGCAACCATAAATTTGTTGTAATTGACACCAATAATTGGCGTTACATACTGTAGTCTTTGATTGGAATTTGGAGCAATATCAAATTCCCGACGATAAGACAAAGCGCCCCATAATCTGCCGAAATCCATATTTTTATAAGCCTTGATGTTTAAGTCAATCGATTTCTCCGCTGTCTTTTCAACCAATTGAAACATTATTGACGGCTCAAACAACAACCTGTCCTTATCTCCAAAAACATATCCTGAACTCAGGATATATTTTCTCAGATTATCGCTTTCATAACCCGTATAAATCTCTCTTCGGGTTTCAATGGCATTTTTAACCGTACCATGAACATAGAAATCCAGAAAATTATATGACATTCCAAAATCAACATTGAAATAGGAATCTTTTTGCACAACAGTACCATCAACAATAGGGTCAAAATCGCCCGATTGCAAAAAAGCGGTTTCGTCTAACTGACTCTGCACTAATCCGGCACTAATACCAAAAGACAATTGGTTTAAATCTATTTCATCTCTGGAAAACATCAAATGGTAGGCATAACTAAACTTAACTCCCTTTTGAGAATGATAGCCATTTTTATCATTATACACTATAATTCCGGCACCCGCTTTGTCGCTAACCCTTCCGTTAAAACTGAGCGTTTGGAGTTCCGGCGCATCTTGTTGGCCAAACCACTGCTTACGGGCCGTTAATCTAATTTTAGCACAATTGGCAGCGCCGGCCATCGAAGGATGAAGCAAATAATAGTTATCGGACAAATAATCAGAATATACAGCAATCCCCTCTTGAGAGTATGAATAAGTAGTTATAAAAACAAGAAGTAAAAAGTATTTAATTTTGATATACATCGTGAACGACCGTTATATAAAATGAATATTAAAGCTATGAAAATGAATAAAAAACCGACTCAAGAATTAAAATAAAGTTAATTTATTCATTAATAAACCAAATATAGTTATTCGCTGAAAATAACTTTACTAAATTTGTAAAAATTTATAAAATCATGACAAAAGTTACCATAAAAGAAACACAAAACCCAACCATATTGAAGTTTGAATTCGAAGATTTCATTACCAAAAATGAGAGTTTCGAATTTAAAAATATAGATGAAGCAAAAGCTTCCCCGCTTACCCAACAGTTATTTTATTTACCTTTTGTGAAAACAGTTTATATCTCAGGTAATTTTATCGCAATCGAACGATTCAGTATCGTAGAATGGGAAGACGTAAAAGAAGCCGTAGCAGAGCAAATAGAAACGTTTGTAAACAATGGCGGTACAATTATCACAATCGATGAAAACAAACCTAAAAAACAACCGATAACAGTTTACGGGGAAACCACACCAAATCCGGCAGCCTTAAAATTTGTTGTTAGTCGTATGTTGACTAAAAACCCGGTTGAATTCAAAAATATCGACCAAACTGCTGCTTCACCCCTGGCGAAAGAATTATTCAAATTCCCTTTTGTAAAAGAAATTTTTATTGATGAAAATTACATTTCGGTAACCAAATACGAAGTAACCAATTGGGATGAAATCACGCTGGAATTAAGAACATTTATTAAACAATTCATCGAGAATGGTGGAACGGTTCTGGATGAAACCCTGATATCGGCAATCGAAAAAGAGGAAAGTACCAAAAACGAAGCCTTTGACGATTTGGACGTCACCTCTCAACAAATCATCAATATACTGGAAGAATATGTAAAACCGGCTGTTGCTGCCGATGGTGGGAATATCGCTTTCGAATCTTTTGACGAAGCGAGTAAAACCGTAAAAGTCATTCTTCAAGGTGCCTGCAGCGGTTGTCCTTCTTCAACTTTTACCTTAAAAAGTGGAATCGAAAACATGCTCAAAAGCATGCTGAATGATGATAAAATAAATGTTGAAGCCATTAATGCTTAACCTTTTTTTTAACTAAAATAGCATAATTAATTTTGAGATTGACCTTTTGGTCAGTCTCTTTTTATGAACAGAAAGAAATGACACTTACTCCAGAATATGTTACCGGTTACGCCAGCACTTTAATTAAAGTATTAATTGATTATTCCCCGAAATTAATTTCTGCATTCGTTATTCTCTTCGTTGGTCTTTATGCCATTCGAATCATCAACAGATTGATACGAAAAATAATGACTAAAAGAGAATTAGACCCTACCCTGACTAAATTCCTAGCCGACATATTACTTTGGGTCCTACGCGTTTTATTGTTTGTCACCATTATTGACAAATTAGGCATCGGGACTTCTTCCTTTGTCGCTATTTTGGGAGCCATCGGACTTGCCGTAGGTTTATCATTGCAAGGTTCCCTGTCTAATTTTGCTGGCGGCATGCTGATTATTTTATTCAAACCTTTCAAAGTGGGACACACCATAGAAGCACAGGGAATTATAGCCAAAGTAGTCGAAATACAAATTTTTGTGACCAAATTAATTACGGCCAACAATCAGACGGTTTTTATCCCTAATGCCGTTTTATCTAATGGAATCATCACCAACTATTCCATACAAGGAAACAGAAGGGCTGATTTAACCTTCTCTATTTCTTATGACTCGGATATCAAAAAAGCAAAAGAAATCATTCAAACTGTTTTAGCAAATAACCCTAAAGTACTGCAAAATCCCAAACCTGAAGTAGCAGTTAAAAACCTGACGGATAATGCCATTCAATTGGCAGTCAGACCTTGGGCTAAAGATGAAGATTATGGAAGTGTTTTTGGGGATACTTTAGAGAGTTGTAAAACTGCATTTGACGCGGCTGGAATTAGTTTCCAACCTTATGTAAGGAATAATTCTTAATTTTTTTAGGCCTTTTTAGTCGTAATCATAAAATCTTTCAAATAGTATGGTTCAAAATAAGCGACATCCACAAAGTCGCTTATTTTGTATTTTTCAAAGCTCAACGCGCTCATTTCTTTAGCTGAAGGGTATTTAACTTCTTCCAAAAACACAAAATTATCTTTGGTCAAAACAGATTGGCATTTGGCCGCACAATCCCCCACAAAGTAGATTTTATCTTCTATAGCATCAAAAGAAGTTTCGTTAATTATTTCCGCCTGTGTAGGGCGTATGTTTTTTAAATCAGAAGAAAAAACAGCGCTATACACTTCCATTCGTCGGGCATCAATCATAGGAATAATTAGCCCGCTGGTGACATTGGCTTGAGCCGCCAAAATCTGCATGGTATCTACAGCAAGTAAAGGAATATTCAATGCATAACACAACCCTTTAGCCGCCGAAACACCGATACGCAATCCGGTATACGATCCCGGTCCCTGGCTTATGGCAATCGCAGTTAAATCCTTATAACCAATTCCTGCCTCCTGCAAACTCTCTTCAATAAAAACATGCAAACGTTCTGCATGGGAATAGCCTTCCTCGGCAATTTCATTACAAATAATCGTTTTGCCTTCTTTGGCGAGAGCAACAGAACAATTTTTGGTGGATGTTTCGATGTTAAGAATATAACCCAATGCTTTAAATTTAAAATAATATATTTATATTTTTTTGGAATTCCGGAAAGCACAAAAATATTACTTTTTATCCTTTTCTGTCTTAATAAATACTATATCACCCGAATTTAATTCTTTAGACACCGTTGTATAAGGCCCAGTGATAGCCACGTCACCTTTCTTAAGTCCACTGATGACTTCGATATTGGTATCGTCCTGTATTCCGGTTTTAATAATTTTAATTTTTGCTTTGTCTCTCACCTTAATGAAAACACATTCCAATTTTTTATCGCTTTTAGGCGCTTCCTGTTTCTGGTCCTCAGGCTCTGCAACCTTAATTTCTTTTACGGGCGTTGTATCCGATTTTACAACCACCGAACTTATCGGCACCGACAAAACATTCTTTTTAGTTTTGGTAATAATATCTACGGTTGCCGTCATTCCCGGCCTGAAAGGCGAATAAGTAGCCGGTTTCCCTTCCAATAAATCCTGGTATGATTCTTTCAGAATTCTTACTTTCACTTTAAAATTGGTTACCTGATCGGCTGTCAATGTACTGCTGGCTGAATTGGAAATACTGGTCACCACCCCTTTGAACTGTTTTTTTAAATAGGCATCCACTTCTACATTGGCCAAATCGCCTTCTTTAATTTTTACAATATCATTTTCATTGACATCGACTTCCACTTCCATATTATTCAGGTTGGCCACTCTCAAAATTTCAGTTCCTGCCATTTGCTGCGTCCCTAAAACTCGTTCTCCGAGTTCTACATTTAACACTGAAATGGTCCCGTCTGCAGGAGCATAAATCGTGGTTCTACCTAAATTGTCTTTAGCCTCATTTACCGTAGCAGTGGCACTTTTTACATTAAAATAAGCCGATTGCTTGGCTGCTTTAGCCCCTTCAAAAGTTGCTACCGTTTTATCCCAATCTGATTTGGAAATAATCCCTTTTTGGAATAAGATTTTATTTCTTTCGTAGCTGGTTTTTGCTTCATTAAAGGTAGCATCAGCCTGACTCAATCCGGCTTTTGTCCCAGCCAAATTAGAAACCGAACGATTATAACTTGACGTATACAAATCGGGATTGATTTTTACCAACAAATCACCTTTTTTAACAACCCGACCTTCTTTGACATTTAAGGAGATAATCTCCCCCGAAACTTCCGAGGAAATTTTGACTTCAATTTCAGGTTGAATCTTCCCGGTGGCAGAAACCGTTTCAACAATCGTTGATGTGGACACTACGGCTGTTTCTACTTCTTTCCCTTTGTTTTTATTTCCTATAATGCCCTTCTTCGAAAGAATAAGTAAGGTTGCAACTACTACAACGGCAATGCCTGTCAGTAAATAAATAGTTTTTTTTGACATGATATTAGTTTTTGATCATCGGGATTCCAAAATAGAATTCCAATATTTTTATTTTAAAGATATAATCGTATTTGGTTCTCAACACTTCAGATTGGGCGTTCGTCAATAAAGTTTGTGCCTGATTAAAATCGAATGAATTCATCAAACCCACATCAAATTTTTCCTTAGCATAATTATAAGCTTCCTGCCTGGATTCTAAAGCTACAATTGCCGATTCATGGGCATTGAGCGCCCCTCTGGCATCTGTAAACGCCGTATAGACATTTCTTTGTAAATCTAAATCCTGTTGCTCGAGTGCAATTTTAGATTTTTCCAAGCTCACCCTGGTACGTTCTATATTATTTCTGGTTGTAAATCCATTGAATACCGGAATCGATAATTGCGCACCAAAAGATTGCCCTTTATTGGTACTGAATTGATCCCAAAAGGGATTCGGACTTTGCGTCCCAATGATGGCACCGGTCGTAGAATCAAATTTAGGAACATCTGCATAAGACACGCGGCTGTTGAAACTATAAAAACCTTGTAAAGTGGGTTGATACGCCCCTTTGGCAATAGCCACATTTTTCTCTGCAATTTCTAAATTAGTTCTGGCTATCTTTAGTTCGGTACGGCCTTCTTTTGCTTTTTCATAAATCAATTCAGGCGTTTGTCCCATGACATTATTTTCATCTTTAACATTCGTACTACCATCAACTACATCAAAATGATCAAATTCTTTTAACTGTAATAGTTGCGCCAAACTCAATTTAGAAATGAGCAAGGCATTTTCTGCCGTAATAACATTTTGTTTATTGGAGGCCACCGTTGCTTTTATATCTAATAAATCTCCCCTTGGGATTGACCCAGCATTGACCAACTCTTCAGAACGCGCATATTGTTTTTGATTGATGGCCAATTGTTCCTGCTGCACTTTTAGATTTTCCTTATTAAATAGCACTTGCAAAAAAGCATTCGCTACATTTAAAGCAATATCTTCTTGCATCTTTAGGAGCTGGTATTTTGCCGCAACAATAGAAAGATTGGCTTTACGAAGGGTATTTTGATTTTGCAAACCCCGATAAATATCAATCCCCACATTAGCTCCCGCTGAGGTAAATTGAGTGGTCTGGTTGCGCAATAATCCGGTGGTGATATCCTGATTCAAACCAATATTCCAGGAATGGGAAGCATTCGCATTCAAAGACGGAAGAAATTTACCTATCGCTCCCCTTTTATCAATCGCTGCTGTTTTGGTATCTAATTCGGTTTGCTTAATTGAAATATTATTTTGAATGGCATAATTTACACATTCTTCTAAAGTCCATTTTTTAGATTGTCCCCGAACAGAGCAACCCAGAATTACAAATAGAATTACACTAAAAAAAACTTTATTTCCCATATATTTCAGAATGAAATTGTAACAAATGTACCACACAAATTTAACTTTTTCTATTTTTGAAGGAGTAAAACAACGAAAATAATAGCAACTTAAATATCCATTTCAACCAATTAGACATTTTACAAATCCTTTTGTTACAATAAAAAGATAAAAATATATTTGTTTTAGTAATTTTGTTCTTTCAAATTGACGCAAAATGCTACAAATCAGTTCTCGAATTCTCCTTATTATTACTTCTATTATAGTATTATCCAGTTGCTCTTCTAATCAAAAAATTGCCGCTTTGAAGCCAGAGCCAGACGATGCCAGTCCGTTATTTTACGAAAACACCCCTTCGTTTATCAATTTACCCATCAGTGTCAAACTAAAAGACATCGAAAACAAAACCAACGCCTTATTGAATGGTTTAATCTACGAAGACAATGATATTGAGGATGATAATATCGAAATGAAAATTTGGAAACTATCCCCAATCAGCATTACAAATGCCAATGTGAACCCTGGTGAAAAAATAAAAACGGTTTTACCCCTAAAAGTACAAATCAAATACCGAATGGGCACCAAAACAATGGGAGTAGCCCTATATAACACCCGAGAATTCAATTTAAATGGAGTCATCACCTTATTAAGTGATGTCGACTTGATCAATTGGGAATTAAAAACAAAAACTGAAATCCAATCATTAGAATGGAATGAAAGTCCGACCATGGTTGCTTTTGGGAAAAACGTACCGATTACCTACCTGATCAATCCGGCTCTGAAAATTTTCAAATCAAGTATCGAGAAAAAAATTGATGCTGCGATCGAAAAATCTATGGATTTCAAACCTAATGTATTGGCTGCTTTAGAAAAAATATGCACGCCTTTTCAAATGAATGAAACCTATGAAAGCTGGCTCCGAATTGTACCTCTTGAAATCTACGCTACAACGGCAAAATTAAAAAACGATTCTTTTGTGCTGCAAATGGGAATGAAATGCAATATGGAAACCTTAATAGGACAACGGCCTGAATCAAAATTTGATGCTAAAAAAATAGTATTAAAACCCGTAGTCAAAATTCCGAATCAAATTACAGCCAATATTGTTGCCGTTTCTACTTATGCCGATGCCTCCAAAATCATGAGAAAGAATTTCACCGGACAGGAATTTGGCTCCGGAAAGAAAAAGGTAAAAGTCCTAAATGTAAATATCTGGCACAAAAAAGGCAAAATGGTTATTGCACTGGATTTAGAAGGAGCTGTAAACGGCATCATCTACCTGAATGGTTTCCCAAAATATAACGAAACAACAAAAGAAATCTATTTTGACGATCTCGACTATGCCTTAGACACTAAAAATAAAATTATGCGAACAGCCAACTGGCTGGCACAAGGGATTATCGTAAGAAAAATTCAAAGTAACTGCCGCTATTCTATTCAACCCAATTTAGAAGAAGGCAAGAAAACAATGTCTGGGTATTTAAATAATTATTCCCCAATGCCTGGAGTTCGGATAAACGGACAAATGGAAGACATTCATTTTCAAAAAATACAATTGACCAACAATGCGATTATTGCTTTCATCAAAATTAACGGTACCATCAACATAGCCGTTGACGGACTGAAATAAAAGAGACTTACCCTTTTTTGCTTTTTCGCATTTTATAAATAGCATACCCTATACCGGCTACCAACAAATACGGAATTACCATCAAATATACAATTCCGTCATTCACAGCCTGTGCCTGGGCTTTATTTTGCTCACCCCCTAAGGCCGCTCTACACATTGCACATTGAGCATTAGCCGAAAGAGTAAAGAAGATGGAAAATAAAAAACAGACCATTCCTATCCTTTTCCCATTTATTCTTTGCTCTTCTATCTTCATTCTATTTACTTCACGCATAATAAGGAGCAATCATTAGATACACAATAACACCCGTTACGGCAACATACAACCAGATTGGAAACGTAATTTTGGCTATTTTTTTATGTTTATCAAATACTTGTGATAAAGCTCTCACATAGGTAATCAAAACTAACGGAATAATAACCACCGAAAGAATAATGTGTGTTATCAGAATAAAATAATACACATATTTTATTGCTCCGTCCCCTCCAAATTTAGTAGAATCAGAAGTCATATGATACGCCACATACATCGCTAGAAACGCAACCGAGCAAGCAATCGCCGTTTTCATCAGGTTTTCATGCAATTGTCTCTTCCCCTTTTTAATGGCTACTACGGCAGCCACCAAAATACATGCGGTAATCCCATTAATCGTGGCATAAATTGGAGGTAAAAAAGAAAGCGGTTCTACCGCAAAACCCATTTTTCTTAAATTAACGCCAAAAAGTAAAGCCACCACTAACGGTATGGCAACAGACAGTAAAACAATCCACTTATTATATTTTTTTTCTAAACTTTGCTCTCTCATTTATTCTTTTAATAATATATTAATATCTTGTTGAATCGCTTTCACACCATTTTTTTCTAATCCGTCATAATATAAAATTGGATTTCCAAACTCATCTTTTCTACAACGGATATTTCCTTTTTTATCTATTAAGGCAAATAAGCCTGAATGCTCAAATCCGCCATTTACCTTACCGTTTTCACCTGCATAAAGATTAAAACCTTTATTGGCTAAATCGAAAATAGTAGCCCGGTCGCCCGTCAGAAAATTCCAATTAGAAGACTTAACCCCTAACAATTCGGCATGCTCTTTCAAAACAGCAGGAGTATCATGCATAGGATCAATGGTAATGGAAACTATTCCGAAGTTAGGATTCCCAAAAAAAGTATTTTCTATCTCGAGCATACTTTTATTCATTTTGGGACAAATAGAGGGACAGCTTGTAAAGAAAAATTCCAGCACATAGACTTTGCCTTTATAGGTCTCATTATTTATTTTAGCATTGTTTTGATTTAGCAGTTCAAATTTTGGAGCCGGGCCAACCTTAACTAATTTACCATCTTCTTTTGAAGAGACGTTTACTTTATCTAAACGATCTCCTTTTACCACATCATCATTTTGCAAACGATCAATAATTTTTGGCACTGCGTAAATACCAAAAATCAAAATAATAAACGAAATTCCGATATAGGATTTATTTTTAAACATACTAATCTTTTAAAAGTTGTTTGGTAGCATTGTGATTTTTTTTGAGTGCTGCACGATATTCATACAAAATGACCTTAAAATCGTCCAACATCTCATTACTCAAATCGGATGGATGAAACATATCATACCCTTCTTTGTATTCTTTTACTTTTTTTCTCCCTCGAAGGTTCCTTTCTTTATCAATAATAAAAACATTAGAAGTTCCCGCATTTTTATCCAATTTACCTACTAATTTCAACTGGTTATAATAAGAATTAATTTCTTGCGGAGTAGTAAACAAAAAATGCCATTGCGAAAGATCGGTAAACTCATCCAATGCATCAACAATTTTTTTGATATCCTCTTCGGTTCCCAAAGGACAGACCATGACAAACTGTAAATCTTGAAAGGTATGATATCTTTGGTAAATTTTTTCATTGAGATTAAAAAGGTTTCCTCTGTTTTTTAAAACATCTGAACCTGAAAAGCCCAAAATAGTAATTTTATTATTTAAAGTAACTTTTTCGTTATGAAGGGATTTCCAAGAACCAAAATCAGCCACCTTGGGTGTAATTACAGGCAATTTTGTAAAACTGTTTACCCCTGAAGCAAAAAACAAATACGCTACAATAGGCAAAATAAAAAGAACAAAAAGAACAATATTTTTTTTCATTTTCAGAGAAAGTTGTGAAGTGCAAAAATAAAAAAAGGTACGCAATGCGTACCCTTTTTTTGAATTAATATAGTGTTAAAAATTCCATTTAATTGTAGAATCTTTAAAAACCCCATAAATATAATTTCCTTCTGTCAGGAGAATAAAAAGTAAATATAATATTAAGAAAACAAGCGGTAAAACCACTGACCATTTCAAGCTACTTTTCTCCCCTTCCATGTGCATGAAAGCCCATACTATATAATACGCTTTAAAAACAGTCAATATATAAAATATCCAATTCAGTAAACTCAATCCAAGAAAATGACTAAAGTGTAACGATTCCGGTTTAAATATACCTAAAAGTACCTCTACAGTTGTTACTACAGATAATAAAGCGAAAACAAACCAAATTCTTTTTGCGTTAGAAACGTGTTCGTGTGACATAATAATTAATTCTAAAATATTAAACTAAGTAGAAAACTGTAAATACAAATACCCAAACTAAATCGACGAAGTGCCAGTACAATCCAACTTTCTCCACCATTTCATAGCTCTTTCTTTTTTCATAGGTTCCTAGCAATACATTAAAAAAGATAATGATATTGATAACAACTCCAGAGAAAACGTGGAATCCGTGGAATCCTGTTATAAAGAAAAAGAAATCAGCAAATAATTTACTACCATATTCATTCCTTGTCAAATTAGCACCTTCCACTACATATTTAGCCTGGCTTAATCTCAACTCAGAGTCTTTTCTTGACAATACTGTTTTGGTCTTTTGAGCAGTAAGAACTTCTGTTCTAATCAATAACTCAGGATGCGCTTTGAAACCTGCCTGAACTTCTGCAACAGAATATTCAGGAACAGAAAAATCACTTGACATAAACCATTTTGCATCGTTTCTTTTCAATTGTTCTGGTTGATCCGGTAATGTTGCCGCAAAATCAGCCAATGCCACACGATGCCCTTCTTTATCAACAAACTGAAGCAAACTACCTCCAGTCGTTTCAACAGCACCATATTCACCTTTAATGAAATTTTTCCATTCCCAAGCTTGTGAGCCTACGAAGATCAAACCCCCAATAATGGTTAAAAACATGTAGATTGCTACTTTATCTTTTTTCATTTGATGACCTGCATCAACAGCCAAAACCATTGTCACAGATGAGAAAATCAAAATAAAAGTCATTAATGCCACATAATACATCGGCGCAGATACCCCGTGCATAAATGGGAAGTGTGTAAACACTTCATCGGCCAATGGCCAAGTTTCAATAAATTTAAATCTAGAAAAACCATAGGCTCCTAGAAATCCAGAGAATGTTAAGGCATCTGATACGATAAAAAACCACATCATCATTTTACCATAACTTGCTCCCATAGGCTCATTTCCGCCTCCCCAAGTTTTTTCTTCACTATTTGCAGTAGTAACTGTCGCTCCCATAAAAGTTATTCGTTAAAAAGTTCCCAAATTTACGTTTTTTTCTTATTTAAAGAAATATAAAAATAAAAATAAATAGACCCACAAGAAATCAAGAAAGTGCCAGTACATCGCACCTAGTTCTATTCCAAGAGTTTGAGTCGAATTGTATTTTTGTTTAAAATGATTATAAATTATAATTAAAAGTGAAATTACCCCTCCAGCCAGGTGAATTAAGTGCACTACCGTTACAATATAAAGAAAAGTTGTAGTTATCGAACTCTCACTTCCGGTAAAATAATAACCATTTTCAACAATTTGGCCAAAACCAACAAATTGCAACACCACAAACAGCACCCCCAAAGCCAAAGTAGCCAAAAGAAATGTGGTTGTGCCGCCTTGATTGTCTTTTTGAATTGCTTTTTTAGCCAAATGAAACGTCACACTACATCCAATTATCGCCATTGTACTATAATAGAACGCTGTTGGCAACTGAAAATCTTTCAACCAATCTACTCTGGATTTACTTACCACAAAGGCACTGGTTAATCCAGCAAACATCATAAACATGCTTACCATTGCAAACAACAAAATCATTTTGTAGGACCTTGCCGTTCTTAATTTCTGTTCGTCTGTTGTCATTACTACTTCCATAACTATCTTAAGAATTTATCAAATATATAAACTAATTGTAACAACGAAATATAAGAAACGCTCACCAACATTAAGGTTCGCGCTGCTTTGGCTGTTCTAATTTTATACAGACGCACCGCATAAAACAACATCCACAACCCTAACACAAATACCAAAACAGCAGCAATTGGCGTTATAAACAACTGCCCAGTATAGCCTAACATAGGCAACAGTGACGCTATGATTAACCAAACGGTATACAATATCACCTGCAAAGCGGTCCCTTTATCTTTTTTACCTGTTGGCAACATAAAAAAACCTGCTTTTTCATAATCTTCATACAAAAACCAACCAATGGCCCAAAAATGAGGAAACTGCCAAAAAAACTGAATCAAAAATAAGGTTCCGGCTTCGATCCCGAAATTCCCAGTTGCCGCCACCCAGCCCAACATAAACGGAATAGCCCCAGGAAAAGCCCCAACAAAAACGGATAATGAGGTCACTGTTTTGAGAGGCGTATAGACACTGGTATACAAAAAAATAGAAATTGCACCAAACATAGCCGATTTTGGATTAATTGCATAAAGCAACCCTACCCCAATAATAGTAAGTAAGCTGGCCACCAGCAAAGCCATATTAGGAGCCATCCTCCCCGAAGGAACCGGACGGTTTTTGGTTCGATCCATCAAGGCATCCAAATCTTTCTCAATCACCTGATTGAACGCATTGGAAGCCCCTACCATACAGTAACCACCAACAATAAGCATTAGTAAAACAGACCACTGAAAAGGATGCTCGTCATTAAAACCCAACAAATATCCTGCTATAGAAGAAAACAAAACACTGACAGCCAATCCTGCCTTAGTGATTTCTTTAAAATCCGTAAAAACCGTTTTAAGGGAAAATGTATTTGTGGTCCTATTCAATGCAGTTTTCGTTAAGTTTTATAAAACTGCTGCAAAAGTAACTTAACAAAAGGGATTTGGCAAAAAACTAATCATAAAATATTGTTGAAGCAAAAACAACTAATAATCAAAATACCAGTTAAACACATCAGCTCGTAATCCCAGTGTAAACCAATTGGTACTTTGTCTGAAAGTCGTAGCTGTATTTTGCGTAGGATCAAAACTTCTATAGATATAACTTCCAAAAAGTTTTAGATTCGTCGCCGGATTAACCAAATAGCCGGCTTGTACATCGGCAATAAAAATCGCCGTTTTATTCCCCTGCCCCACTTTTACGCCCGAATCAGTAAAACGTTCCACATCATAATCCCGGTAAATATTCCCTCCGTAATTAGACTTGGCTCCCGAATTGGCAAAATCCAATCCACGGGTACCGATTGTAAATTTAGCATCAGCAAAACAACGTCCTTGATGGTATCGGGCAATCGCCAGAAATTCTTCAAAATTTCCACCCCATTGATGTCCAATACTCTGATTGTTGTGCCCGTAATTGGTAATCGGATTACTATGTGAATACACATAAGGACGCACGTGGTTATATTCCAGTTGCAACAACAAATGATTAACTTGAAAAGCATTGTAGTATTTAGCACCTAACTGATAACCAAACTTATTCTTCCAACTGTTATCACCTTCTTTAATATCCCCCAAAGAAAACTCATCCAACAAAAATTGTCCGTAAAAATTAAGCTGGTCACTCCATTTGTATTTAAAAGTCAATCCTAAAAGCGCATTTCCGGTTCGGGCTGAAGAAGCAAATTCTACCGAACGGTAAAAAATAATCGGATTTAGAAAACTCATATCAAAACCTCTGTCATTGGTATTGGTCCAAATTACCGACTCAAAAAATCCTAAATTCAATCGATTCGAAACATTCCAACTCAAATAATGGTTCGCCATAAATTTAGTCGCATAGGTCTTTTCGAGTGTCACTTCCGGACGAACATCTTTGAGCCACATATAGGTATTGGTATATTTGATTTTCCAAAAACTGGTATTTAATTTAAAATACGGATATGGACTCGCACCGTCACTTTCTAATAACGAACGATACCCATCTCCGATAAAATTTCGACCATAACCCATTTGCAAATCAATGTATTTATTAGCCGAAAAAGTTAAATTGGCTTCCGCCAAAGGAAAATCATAGGCATCGGTTTTGAACCTTTTGGCAATCCCCATTCCCGGAATAATGGCAGGATTCCCTCCGGCAGGCAAAATTGACTCTGCATAACGATTGAAATAATCCGCGAAACGCCCCTGACTTTCAAATACCGTTGTCGTAAAATTAAAATGCTCACCCAATCCTCCTCTAAAATTCAGTGCCCGGGTATTAATATAGGTATACGATGCCACATCATGGGAAGCTTTCCCCACTTGTAAATCCAATATCGGATTCAAGGTAAACCAATAATCTTCTCCCTGAATCTCCACCATGTTCTCATTCCACAATTTTTTATTCCACCAGCCTGAAACCTTTTTCTGAAGTTTTTCATTTACAGCTTTAAGATTGTAGTATTTCGAAACCTCAGCATACGAATAGGGCTTGGATGCGGTATGATTGTTACTACCCACTTGATTTAAAGCACCATCAAATTGCGCATAATAACTATGCGAAAATGGAATATTCAAATGGCTTTCAAATTCGGGATTGGTATATTTTTTATACACCATATTATCCAACTCGGTTAATTGCGGGGTTATGTTTTGTAAAAGCTGGGCTTGAACCAAAGCTTCCGAAGCCTGTTGTTCTGAACTTTTCAACGGTATCGCAATGCTGATATTATATTTGGAATAGGTTGGTTTTCCATTATAGGTCGGAGGTTGGATTTTAGGAAATTTGGCAAAAACCCTTTTAGCTTCCTGAATCAATTCCTCATGAATAGCATTAACGTAAATCACTTTAAAATATCCGTCAGCATCCACTTCAAAAAGTACTTTTACCGTTCCCTGAAAATGGTTCCTAACCAAAGACTCCGGAATCACCATATTTTGAAAAACAAAATCCTGCACTTCTTTATAAAAACATTGTTCCACATCAGCAGCTGGCAGATTTACACAATTGGAAAAAACAGGAAATCGCCCAGTAGAAAGTGCTCCATTATTCGCATTTTGGGAATAAGTATGAATTGAAAAAATAGAAATCAAGAAAGCTAACAAAATTTTTTTCATATCGATGCTGCTTGTAATTTGAGTATTCAGGAAAGAAATGCAATTCATTTGCGATTCGTTTTGATTTATTGGCATCAACAAAAATACATATTATATCCTCAATTGTTTTATACAAACGACATACTTTAAAAAACAAAATCCCACCGAAGTGGGATTTAATATCAGTTATACCGATCGCAGCGACCTTATACTATAAAATCTTAAAAAAGTAAATACTGCTAAAAACGCGCCTATTACATTTGCCATAACATCGTATACATCTGCTTTTCTTGTTGCTGTAAAAATATCTTGCAATATTTCGATTGTAATTCCGAAACAGAAGGAAAACAAGAACGAGAACAATAATGATTTTAAAACTGCAACACTTTTCATTTGCATTCTAAAACACAAAAACCAAAGTGAGGTAAAGACAAAATGAAAAAAAACATGAACCATTTTATCGACATAAGGAATAGCATCCACCGATGGAATATTCCCGGATTGAATCAAACACAATGAGGAAACCAACCCTGTCCAAAAAAGTGCAGCAAAAAAAAACAGCTCTTTACGCTCCAATAAGTTCTTTATATCCTTCACTTGATAATAAGGTATCATATTCGGCAATATCCGAAATTTTTACTTTAATCATCCATCCTGCTCCATAAGGATCTGAATTTACGGCTTCAGGTGTATTTTCTAACGCTTCATTAAATGCAATGATTTCTCCAGACAACGGAAGAAACAAATCTGAAACCGTTTTAACAGCTTCAACAGTACCAAAAACTTCGTCTTTCGCTAAAGTTTGATCTAAAGTTTCCACCTCAACATAAACGATGTCGCCTAATTCTTTCTGTGCAAAATCAGTAATCCCAACTGTTGCAATATCGCCATCAACACTAACCCATTCGTGATCTTTAGTGTACTTTAAATTTGCCGGTATATTCATAATAAATACTAATGCTAATTGTTAATTATTTTTTGTTGCGCAAATGTAACAATCTTCTAATCAAATTTGGTTCAGATTTCAAAAATTAATTTCCAAAATTATATCTCAGTGTGAAGCCCGAACGAATATTTGTCAAAGGATAGGAAGTTGATATTACCGCTTTTGAAAAAGAATGATCATAATAGAAAATGGCCGTCAGGTTCTTGCTGAACGCATAATCGGCTGTTAATTTTAATGACCAAATATTTTGCCCTCCCGCCAATTGATTGTTATCATAATCTAAATAGCGCACAATAGTCTGATTGTTTCGATAGGAGAAATCAGCTTTGATATTAATGTCGCCTTTGATAATTCCTGTTGGATTATCCGCTAATTTTGAAGAAAAAATCACATCTTTAAATCGATACCCAAGTCCGACCACATATTCAAGTCCCTTTACCTCTGTCAATAAATTATTGTCAAAACTCATTGACAAGGCTCTGTCTTTTTTGACTTCGGTAAGCACTTTGAATGAATTCTTCAATTCAAAATCCATCCGGATTAACGGACTGAACTGCTCCACTAAATTGATATTAGACATAATAATTTTATTAAAATAATTACCGCTATTATCTACGCCGTCCGGATTATTATCGAACTCAAAATTAGATCGATATTGATTGATGGTATAAGAAGCCCTGTAATTATGTTGCAATGAAAACCGTCTGAAATTCTTTTTAAACAAATTGTAACGCATTAATCCATTGTACTTCACAGACCAGTTTGGAATGGGAAAATTTCTAAAAATACCCAAAGAAACATCAGATGCATTTCCTCCCGAATAGGCCGCCAAAAAAGCCGGAAGCAGTACTGCCTGATTATTTTTTCCAAACCCTTTTGGATATCCATCTGAATCAGTAATAGCTGGATCATAAGATGAATCAGATTTTTGGCGCTCAATCGCCAATCGATTTGCGATTACCAATCTGTTTGTTCTAAAATCATCAAATGCATCAGAACTCACCTCATCACTTTTAGAAAAAGAAGTCTTAATCAGGACTGTTGAAATAGAGAAAAGACCATAAGTATAAGGCGAACGCGAATTGTATAGCCCATCTAAAACATCATACTGTTCTGAATCGTTCCGTGAATAGGAACGATCCATTGCTAAATCAACTTTTAAGTCCGGAAACAAATCAAGATTAGCCGTTGCCTTAATCGTTTTATTCATCACTTGCGAATAATTTTGATTAAAATCCTGATAATTGGTCAGCCAACCATTTTTAGCCGCTTCATAACGTACATCATCCTGACTACCAAAAACGAATCCTAATGTGGGCCTTGAAGAACCAAAGAAACCAACGCTTGGCATATATCCAGGTAATACCGTACCACTATTTTCATTATAATTTAACTGAATGTTTTTCACACTGGTTAAAACCCCCATGAAACCATCCACAAATTCGTTGCTTTTAGCTGCCGGTTTCACATTGGTATTTACCACTTTCTCTCCGGGTTTAGGAGCTACCGCTTTAGGTTTGACGGCATTTTTATTGGACACCTTAGACAATCCTAAATATTTATAAAGCATTTCCATATTAAAACTGGCATTCAAATTATTGGAACGGGCATTTTGAACCGTATTCCCTAAATTATATTCTTGGCCATCAATTTCAATTTGAGATAAAGAGGTTGAAGAACGCTGCCAATTGTAATCACCGGTATAGGAATAATTTGCCTTAACAAAACCAAAAAGCGGAATTTTATTAATCGGAATTTCATAATTCACAATCAATTGCTGCATGTGTTGATTTGGAGTTCCAATATCCCAATAACTATCCCAAATAGAGAAACTGTCAATTGGTTCATTATCTTGGTTCAAATAATTTCTCACGATATTACCTGATGAAGCATTATAACTTATTTTTAAAGATTTAGTTAAATTATAATTGAAACCATAATTATAATTGAAAGCAAAATTGCGTCTGTACAAAGGATCCAATCCAATTCCTTCCACGTCAACCTGTCTGAATTGCTGACGGTTATATTGCCTGATAATATTGGTATTAAAGGAAACATTAGAAGGTAAATAATTAAAATTTAAATCACTCAACATTTTCCAATAACTGCTCTTTTCCATGAATTTTGTTTTCTTGAAAGGCTCTATTGGTTTTGACTGGAAAGTATAGGCATAATTGACAGACGTATTGGCCTGTTGGTCACTATAATCTTCAATTTCATAATCATGACGTTCTACCTCATTATAGGATTGTGAAAAAGTAAAATTTTCCGGATCATACACGTGCTGTTTTTGTTCAGGACTTCTTTGTTTTCTTACGCCAATAAAATTGATACTTTTACGCTTGGTATAATCTATTGCCCTATTGTTTAGATTATCGCGTTCTGCAGCACTGGTGGCTTCACTCAACAATTGTTTTAACTTAATATCCTGATTGAACGGATCGTATTCCGGGCTAATAATTTCTTCCCCTATAGCATAATTAAATGGCAAATTAATACCCCATTTAGACGGTAGTAGTTTCCCTAAATTAATATTGGTAACAATATTGTATTGCTTGATATCTTCCCGGCTTCTTTCATTTGGACCTTCTTCTAAAGCACCAAAACCTATTGTAGTTTTCTTTCCTGTTGCAGAAACGGTGGCGAAATCGGCAAAATTAGTATCTACGTTCAAAACCGCCGCCATCCCTCCATGACTATCCATATCGGCTAAACGAAGCTCATTGAACCACACTTCCCCTTTAATATCCTGATGCGTTTCGTTACTTTTTACCCCTACCATTAAGGTTCGAACCATTCCGAAATTAGGATTACCCTTAATCCCTAATCGCAATTTATTGATCTTATTGGCTAAATCAGAATTGAGTTCCTCTTCATTTTGATAATAAATTCCATCCAGCGGCAACGAACTCGGATCTATTTTCATCGCCTGTATTTTCAATTTTGTCAATAACGCCAATGATAAATCTATTTCGTTGGCTTCGGGCCAAACCGCTTCGGCACTTAACGGGCTACAATCAGAATTTGTTGTCGATGCTGGCACTGTTACTTTTAATGGAATTTCAATTTGATAGAAATTTTGGGTAAAGTCATTTCCAAAACGGATAAAAGCGACCATTTGATTATCTCTAAGTACGCTTTCATTTGGTAAAGATTCTGCATGTAAAAACATTTTCAATTTTTTAAATTGACGCATATCAATACTCACATTTTTAAAAACAGCTCTCGAATCTTCCGGCTCTAAACCATCTCCGGAAACACGCAACGATAACGATTGTTCATTTTGATTGATTAATGTATTGTTATTATACAATTGTTCCCGTTGTACCCCCGGAGGAATGATATAATTCACAGGACATCTTTCATTATTTTCCTGAACATTAACTGCCAAAACATCTAAATCCGTTCCGTCATCAGCAACATTAGTATCATTAAAATCAAGAGTATTGGCATACCTTCTCCATTCTCCACGCACCAAATCGAGCGCACCAAAACGCAAAGTTACCTCTTCATTAAAATTAGTCATAAACATCCTCATGAAACGAATCGATCTAAAATCGGAAATATTCCCAATCGTGTTTTCCGGCTGGGAAACAGGAATTTTAAATTGAATCCATCTCGAATTGGTAACTTCTCCATTAGGCAAAGTCACTTGTGTATCCCGAATATCAGTGATATAATTTTGCCCTACTTCCATATTCGGTTTCATATCAATACTGTACTCATAATACGCATTGATGGTATTCATCGTATTATCTTTATTAATATCCTCGACATCAGGCAAGGTCGAAGCCCCTCTATTAGGATCATTAATCTCTACCGTAGAATTCCCATCGACTCCATTATAATTTTTATAACGGTCTAATACAGAACCGGATGCATTCAGATAATAGCTATAATCATCTGCTGCCGGATCAGGTTCAGAATCAAAATTATTATATACACTTCCTTCTTTAGCATTAGGCAAACCGTCTAGACCAATATCTTGATTGGTTCTATTATTAGCATTGGCATCAAAAGCATAAATTAAAGACTGGGAAGCCGGAACTTCCCCCCAAAGCGGTTGTGGATTGACCATTATTTGATCAGGTCCCAATCCGTTTTCATATTGTTTCCGACCGTCTTTTAAAACGTCTTCTGAAATTTCACCTAAATTAAAATATATTTTTCCGGTGTTGTTTTGCGGAATCTGACCTTTCCCCACATACGGATCCATCACCCAAAACTGAATATATTCCACATTTCCTTGTTCGAAATTAGTAGAATTCAGAGAACGCATAATTCCACCAAAATTACTTTTTGGATTGGATGCAAAAGTCGAACTATTATTATAAGGGCCTCTCTCTGATGGATAATAACTCAAATCTAAAGTGGTGACAACCTGAGTCTGTCCTTGGGCAATATCGGTCAACGGATACAATTCTTCACTGTAAACCCTTCTTGTAGTATTCAGCGATAAATCATCGTTTGAAATTCCCGATGGCTTCTGAACATAAAATAAAGGATCAATAGAATACCACGCTAGCTTGGCTCTTTTAAAACCATAACTCAAATCATTGGAAGCGGCATTGAAATCATATGTGCTTAACGTATTCCTATCCGGTGTTGAAGCCAGGCTCCAAGCATAGGCAGAACGTACATCAATAGTAGATTGTGAACCTTCAAAATCATCAACATAAATAGTCGATTCCCCTTCAAATTGATCTGCTTTTGGGGTATCCGGTTTCAAAAATGCCACTTCCCCCCTTATCGAAAGATTAGAAGGCACATCCGTATCTACATTAGGTAATTTATTGACCAATCTGGTAAAGAAAGGAACTTCAGTAGAAAAATTGGTATTAAATCCAAAAATAGTATTGTTCACCGATTCCTGACCAAAACTGGATTTCTGGGTAAAAGGCCGCTCCGTCATTTTTAAAAAGGTCGCGCCAACTAAAAAATTATCCGAAATTTTATGTTCTACATTGACCCCCATAAATCGGCGGGTTTGCTGACCAAAAATCGAATTATTTTCTAAAGAAACATTAATTGGAGTATTAGAAGCCTGAAGAGACGGGTCCAGAATTTGCACCCTACCCAATTGATAGTTTACACTATAATCTACTCCTTCCACCAGGACTCTACCTCCGGCTGTTACCACTACTGACCCTTGAGGAACATTGAATGCTCCTATCGGAATTCCGTCCCCTGCAGACGATTTGTATTTTCCTCTCAAAAGGAATTTGTTTTTATCACTGTCCTGCAACGCTCCCGATTGGGTATTACGGTACATGCTTCGAAAAACATATTTCTTTTGATTCGGGTTATACGTATTGGTATTGGCATAATCTTCCCCTGCACCTGCGTTGGATAATTTTTTAAACAACAATTCCCCAAATGGTTCTTTGGTGGTAAAAATTATTCGACCATTTTGAGTGTCCATAGTTATTCCCTGCATAAAATCAAAAAAACCATCACCACCAGCTTGCGGGTCGTTATTGTAATTCAACTTATCTAAATTGAATACTTTCAACAATGGTGTTTCGGCTACTTTATTTTCAGGCAACGGACTTGTTGGAAAATCACTCCCTGCAACAGGAGAAATATAATTTATCGGAGAAGGGTCTGTATAAAGGATATTAAATCTAAAATCCTCTTGTTTCAACTGATACGCTCCCGGAATTTGATAAATATTTTTCATCATCAAATTCCAAACCGGATTTTTGACATTCGTCAAATTGCTTTTCAGCATTTTCAAAATCAAACTTTGGGATATAATCGCTCGATTCGAATCCGTTCCCGTCACTACAGTTGCGTCAATCCCGTCATTTCCAAATTCCCCCACCTGATATACCTTATCACCTATCGTATATTGGTACGCAACTGCCAACACCTCATCATTCGTTAATCGTTGCTGTAACGAAATATATCCCAATTGAGCATTGTAAGTATATTCATTCGGATTTAATTTTCGTGCATTTTCCAATTTAGAATAATCCTGGCCTTCACTAACAGTCGTATTAAACCCTGAATTTGCGGTTACTATTTCACGGATATTAGGATTTAACAAACCTGTACCTGCCGAAATTTGCGCCGGATCATAATCGTTATTCGAGTTATCGGTAGGCGAATCAACAGGATTATTGAACATTCCTGTTGAAGGATCCAACACCACTACATCACTATCAGCCAAACCGGACAACTTCCCTTCCCCTAAATCCTGAAGCGCAATGATATTTCTTAAATTATTGGTATTGGTATTGACACGGGTTTGTTTATTGGTTACCCAAACTTCCAATCTTGTGATTTGAACCCTACTGTCAATGAAAGGATAATTTTTTAAAGAAGTATCGTATTTATTTCTGAAATACTGAGACAGGAAAAAATGCCTATCATTATCATAATCCAAAGCATACAAATCAAAATCCTGAATGGTTCCACCTCCTTGTGAAACAAGACTTTTGGTTTGTGATTTTTGTTCCGAAAAAACGCCAGTTATTTTCGTTTTCCCAAACTGTAACTGGGTTTTAACCCCAAATAAACTTTGTGCCCCTCGAATAAGTGAACTGTTCAAGGGCATACTTACATTACCTACTTCAATTTTTTGGATAATATCATCCTCAGAAGGAGCATATTCTAATTTGAATAAATTTTGAAAGGCAAAAGTTGATTGGGTATCATAATTGGCATTTACATTCAATCTTGTCCCTACTTTTCCCATCAAACTCATACTGATTCTTTGATCAAAGTCAAAAGACAAATTGGATCTGTTTCTAGGAGAAAAAGAAGGATTATCTTGTTTGGTGTATCGAACGCCCATATCCATTTCTACCGAGCCTGTAGGTTTTACATCAATGGTATTACTTCCGAAAATAGATTCAAAAAAACCTGAATTCACATAATACTTAGGCAACAAATCTTTTTTATTTGCTTCACTGCCTTCTTTTTTCCCATCGATCGCATCGGTTTTCTTTTTGAAATAATCCCGCATTGATTCTTTCAAAACTAAGCTTTCGTATTCTTTGGGAGTTAAAATTATAGGATAATTAATAGAAAACCCATCAACAGAATCCGTATAAACATACCGGTCCGTCACAGGATCATAAGTATAGGCCGAGAGGATACTTTTAGGATTTTTAATTTGGACTTTGCCTAAAGAAAAACCCGTTTGAGTAGTATCTTGAGCTTCTTCATTTACTTGAGCAAACGATACAGAACCACAAAATAAAACCAGCAAAAAAGTATAAATTTTATGCATACAATTCGTGTTTTCGAGTTCCTTTTATAAATTCTTTAAAGCTTTCTTGATAATTGATTCGACGGAAGCTTCCGGATCTTCTTTTACAATTTTTTCGACCACTTTTTCCGAAGCTTTCCGGATAAAACCTAAAACCTCCAAAGCTGATAACGCTTCATCCCGATTTGTATTGCTTTGAGACATCGAAACTTCATCTATATCGTACAACTTTATCACCTTCTCTTTCAAATCCAAAATTACCCTTTGGGCTGTTTTACTACCAATCCCTTTAATGGATTGAATCGTACTTACATCTGCTGATGCTATAGCCTGCGTAATTTGTTTTGGATCTAATGAGGACAACATGGTTCTGGCAATACCGGCACCAATTCCTGAAACCGTCAATAGCATTTTGAAAATTTCTCTTTCTGATTTCTCCACAAAACCAAACAAGGTATGGGCATCTTCTTTAATCTGAAGATAAGTAAATAATTTAATAAAATCAGTATTGGGCAACAATGAAAAAGTATGCAATGAAATATTCACATGATACCCACCCCCGCCACAATCAATAATAACATGTGTTGCTGTTTTTTCTACTAATTTCCCTTGTAAATGTGCAATCATTTATTAGTTTTATTTTATAACACTAAAATCAAGTTTTCACTTGATATCATTCCTTTAATTCTATTTTTCAGGCATCGATTACCTTTTCAAAATAAGCAAAACACAATCCCGAAGACAGTCAAACCAAATTGCATTTTTACTTATAAAAAGTACTGCATCTTGTAACAACACCACTCCTCTTTTGTAATTTTATGTTTATTTTTATAAGATTTATACCTAATACAAAGATATAAGTCTAGTTTTAAAAAGCCGACTTTTATCTTTTTCTTTTATAAAAAACAGAAAAATAGGCATATAAAAAAATAGCTGCATCAAATTGCAGCTATACTTAAAATAAATTATTACAATGTTATTGTGAGATATACGAATTCAAATAATTAATCGTGTCTTTTTGAATTTCAATTATCGCTTTTACCACATCACTCATGGAAACTAATCCAACCACAACATTTGAGTCTACAACCGGTAAGTGTCTCACTCTTTTCTCACTCATGAGTTCCATACAATACTCGATATTGTCTGTAAGTTTTACGGTCACTAAATCCGTATCCATAATCTCTTTGACAAGCGTATCTTTTGAAGCTTTATTTTTCAAAACAATTTTTCGAGCATAATCTCTTTCTGATAAAACCCCTTTTAAAGCAGTATCTTCAATTATCAAAACAGACCCAATATTTTTTTCACCCATCACTTTTATGGCTTCATATACCGTGATTGTTGAAACTATGGAATATACCTCATTCCCTTTCTTGCTTAATATTTGATTCACAGTCATATTAAAAAAATTTAGTTGACTATAAAGTTAAAAAAAAAACAATACTCAACGATAAAGTTTCAAAAAAAATGGTCAAAATAAATCATCCGGAGAAGTCAATTTATTAAGTTCTTCTCTCAATTTAGGGTTCAGATTAGTTAGTCCATATTGAAAGGAAGCATTCATCCATCCAAATCCTTCCCTTGTAATGTATTCAAAATCAGTTCCCTGATTGCCATATTCAGCAAAAACTTTATGGGAAGCACTTACTACATCATATTTTTCGGGAACGGTTCCGTTGTACTCACAGGCGTTTTTGGTAATCATCCATAACCAACGGTAGATTAATTGCTGTGCTAAATCATCATAACCATAATCGTGTAATCCTTTCCAAATTATGATTTGATGCGGAGGCCACCCATTAGGATAATCCCATTGGCGTTGCATTTGTTCAGCACCAACATGCGCCAAGGCTTCAGGAGCACAACCGGCGATTCCGCCCAAACAGATTAATTTAGGTAAGGCATACTTGACCATTTTTTCGGCTTGTTCTACTGTAGCAATACCTGCCCACAATGGAAAAAAACTGGTAGCCGAAAGAAAATTAATGCTTGTTTGGGTTTCAATATTATAATCATCAAAACATTTCAAGTCTTCGTTCCACAAAAACCGGTTCATCAGATGTTTTCGCTTCTCAGCCTTTTCTTTCCAATATTCTGGTGTATAAGTAAAACCGTTGCACATGAAATTACCTTTAAAATAGGTTGCGATTAACTCTTCAAAATCCGTTTCATATTTATACAACATGGTATTTAATTCGACCACGTTTAATGAGGCGCAAATCGCTTCCAAACGATAACTGGTATCATGACCACTTTCCCTGACACTCCTATCATGCACAAAGTAAGCATCCAATTCCTTGTTTGTAATTTTCCTTTGGTAATATTGTTTTTCATAATCTGCAACAGAAAGATGAGCCGCTTGCGCATAGGGCTTCAAAAGAGCATCATAATGGCCTTGTTCTGTTTCGGGTGGCAAACCGATTCCTTGCGCAAAGTACCGATTGAGTCCGTTGTCTGTCAATCTTTTGCCTTTTTCCATCCAAACCGATTCATATTCCTTTAAAGCCATTTCCAGTTTAGATTGTAACCAATCTAAATCTTTATCAGGCATAACCTCAAAAACTTCACGAATCATACTCGAAAAAAAGGGAGGTTGAGTTCGGGTAAGATAATAGGATCTGTTGGCATTTAATATTTTCCCGTAATGTTCAATTTGGTACGCAAAATTATCCACCATGCTTTTAGCCAAATCTAATTTTCCATCCAGCAATAAGCCTATGTTTTCAAAATAACTGTCCCATCCATACATTTCATTAAATCTTCCTCCTGGAACAACAAAGGGCAAGCCTGAAATTTTTTCGTTATTTTTGACTAAAGCCAACGACAATATCCCTCCTTCATCATTGATACTGCTTACATACTCCGGCGTTATTTGTTCCGGCAACTGCACCACTTTAAGATTAAATTTCGATGCAATATTTTTATAATATTCGAAAGCAAAATGGTCTGTAAAAGGTACGTAAACAATCGCTTTTTCAGCCTTAGATTTGGAGTCGGTTAAAATAGTCTCCAATCCTTTTTCATCCATCGTCCGCGTTAAACCCTCCCAAAAATACTCCCGTATCATTCTGGAGATCCGCTCAGCAGGTTTTTCAAATATCCTATCGGTATCAATACAATCATTGCCTTGCTCGCCGGCCAGAATTAATTCTTGCAACAAATTAGACAAAAAATAAGTTCCTTCAACAATAATTTCCTGCCCGTCACTTGTAAGATGAAATTTTTTAGGTCCTTTATCTTCAACCGTAATTCGTTTGTCCTGATCAATGTCTTCCTGAAGCAAAAGCTCCTGGAATACTTTATCGATATTGAGTATTATTTTCATGATTTAGAGGTAAGTTTTTTTAATATAAAGAAAGAAATAAGCAACAAAGACATCGGAATTAAAGTGTAATAAAACGCATTTTCAGGCCCTTCATTTTTAAACAGATAGCCGATAATCCTGGAGCCCAAAGTTCCTCCCAATGCAGAAAAAACAACAATCAAACCGGTCATTGAACTGTGTAATTTTTGAGGCAACGCACTCAATACAACAGAGTTCAAAAGCGGATATATGGGTGCAATAAAAAGTCCCACAAGAGGAAAAGCGAACCCTATTATTGGAATATCACCAAGAGAGTTGATTTCTTTTACTTCTAAGCCAACTGTTTTGGGAAGCACAAAAATTACGATAAGCATAGCCATTGCTATACAAAAACTCAGCACCCAAATCCAGTTTATTTTTTTAGTAACGATTCCCGCCAATAGCCTGCCGATTGCCAATGTAACGGCCAAAATACTGGCCATCATAATACTGATATTCTGTGGCAGATGCAGCACCTTACTATTAAATGTCGGAAGCCAGGACATGATTCCCTGTTCAATCATCACAAACAGGAAAGCACTAATCACAAAAACAATCGTTAAAAGTTTAGCAAACAATTTGAACATTTGTGCAAAATCATCAGCCAAATTAACACCCGGTATTTCCGTTTGATTTTCAAATTTTGTAAAAAACAGAAACGCAAAGGAAACCAATGAAATCCCTGCCAATAGCCAATATACGTTCAACCAGGCATCTGGATTGGTATCCGAATTAAATGCAGGAAAAAGAAAATAAGCCAATGCAATTCCTATCATGAAAACCCCTTCAATGCTACTCATCAAACTATTGTGTTCTTTTTGATTTTCGGTAACGGTTCCTATCAATGAATAAACAGACACTTTAATTAATGCAAATGAAACGCCAACCGTAGCAAAAAGTATTTTTGCAGCGCTGAATGAATTGCCAAAATACATGCTGACACAAGCAAAAGTCACTAGTCCAAGTCCTATAAGCATAGCTTTTTTATAACCAATTCTAGGCAAAAAAGAGGCGACTAAAAAAGAAACAATCGCAATAGGCAAATCCTTGAATGCCTCCAAAATGCTGGCTTGTAATTCATCAACTCCATAATTTGCCTGTGATTTAAGGATTACAATCCCTACACTATTGAGCAGAATTGCAAACACAAAATAATTAAGGTACATGGCTATTTTTACAGTACTTTTCTTCATGTTTTATTTTTAATCATTGGACTTTACGATTTTATATCCCTTCAGGCGTCACTATCTTTATTTTGATATTTTAACACTCCTAATTTTTCAATTATGTATGAAATTTAAAAACTCATAGTGCTTGTCATACCATCTACCGAATGGTCAATTGTAAAATGATTGGTTTGAAGGTTTGCTTTTAGGTGGGCAACTGCGGTTCCATTTACCCATTTGATATCTATAATAGCGTCAACGGCATCATTTATTTCTACATGGCCTGAAAATGCATTTGAAGTATTTCTTAAGTACATGATTTCGAGTTGTTTTTTCACAACTTCCGTTTTCAACCCTTGCTCGACATCGTGCATTGTCAATGTGGTGCGATTAATTTCTTTATGTCCGGCACTACCTCCATTATCTGCAGCTTCATAATTGTTTTTACCTGCAAAAATATCTAAATACCAAACCTGTGGTATTCCTGGCATAAACATTTGAATGACTCTTGCAAGAAGCAACTTTTGTTCGTCTTCACCTAGTGCACTAAAAAACGTAGCATTTATTTGATAATACGAAATTTTATTCCCTGAAGGATCGTAAAGATTCTTCACACGACCACCCCGTTCCATGATTGTATTCATGATACTTTCAATCTCGCTATCTTCTAACAATCCTTTATTATAAACCCCATTTACTTCCTTGCCCTTCAAATCTAAAACTGGTATTCCATCGTGGCAACCGAGCATGTTTACTGTTTTATATCCTTTAGCAATAATTTCCTTAGCCCAAGTCAACAATGCTCTACTCGTTTTATTTTCAATAGTATGTATCGCTAAACCAGGCAAGAAAAAATCATAGATATAATATCCTTCATTAGCTACCTCATCATGTAAATGCAAACCATATTCTGCATGGATTTCTGGCAATAGCATCAAATTATTTTTTTCTGCTATTTTCTTAATACGCTCTAAATATTCCCAAGTCCCAGGTTTATTAAAAAAATTGGATTGCCCAACTTGTTTATGTAAATAGGCAAAAGCATCTAATCGAAGGATATTGCAACCATAACCATTTAATTTCTTTAATGTCTCCTCATAAAAATCCCATACTAAAGGTGATGCAGCATTGACATCCATTTGCCCTAAATAGGTACGCTTTTGTTCTACAATTTGTAAAATTTGCGATTTCAAAGGAGAACAGTCTTTAAAATCAATAGTTGTAAAATCTTTATTATCATTAATTGCTGCGTTCATTACAGCAACAATAAATAGACTTTGCTCTTCTGTTAATCCCTTTACATTTTGTAAATCCGAAACAGTGATCGGGTTATAGGTTATTTGCTGATAAAAAGTATTCCAATAAGGTTGTTCGGTACCATCCGGAAAACGTACTTTCAATATGGGCAAACCCGACTTTCTCATGAACAATTTATTAAGAAATTCTGGATTTGGAATTACAATCCCATCTTCATTTTTCACCCCATTTCCTTCCCAGAACTCATTCCAATTGATAAAAAAATCTTTAAATTTAGATTCATTACCGTATTTCAGCATGTCTTTAAACTGGGGAGAAGCCACAGAAAGATGATTTAACACAATGTCAAACTTCAGCTTTATCTGGAGCTCATTCAAGTCCTTTAAATCTTTTGTGTCTACTAAATCTTTATTTATATCATAATCAATAATAGAGAAACCTCTATCTAAATCACTATTAAAAAAGGTTGGTAAAACGTATAATAAAGAGAATACATCTTTAAAATCGGCCATTTTAAGCATGGCTATGGTATCACTAAATTTTTCTCCAATACTATCTGGATAAACATTTAGCATTACTCCATTGCTTATTTTTGTATTATTTTGTTGCATTGTTTTTTATAAAAGTTTAGAAAGGATATTGATGTTATCCGGTAATCTTCCTACATTTTGCAGTTTTAAAGCTGCTAATTTTAAAGCGATATCCAAACATTCATTAATTGATTTTTCTTTTATATAAGCGAATAAAAATCCAGACCAAAAAGCATCACCCGCTCCAGTGGAGTCCATAACTTTGTCGATTTTTATAGCTGGCATTTGTATTACTTCTTTCCCTTTTTGAGATAATTTCACCCCTTTGCTACCTAAAGTCAAACAAACAGTATCTACGCCTTGGTTATGAAAAAATTCAAATATCTCTTCATGAGGAAGTTCCTTCTCAAAAAGACGCAGCATATCGTCTTCACTAATTTTTATTAATGGATTGAACTGGCAATAGCTTTTGATTACTTCAAAAGCCTTCTTTTGACTTTTCCAGAGCTTTCTTGCGTAGTTAACATCAATACTTAGCTTACATCCTAAATCGTGTGCTTCTTGTGCTTTCTTTAAGATCGTTTTCTGAGCAGGATTTTTACTTAATGCGAAACAAGTAGTATGAAATATCTTTGTATGAGATAGTATTTCCTTTGAAATTTGTTCTTCATAGATACAACAATCTGCTGAACGATACGGAATGAAATCTGGTGTACCTTCGGATCTTGAAACAAAAATTACACTAGTCGATTTATCGTCCAGAACGTTAAGATGGTTTGTGTTCACACCAACACTCATTAACCGTTCCGTAATATAGGACCCAAAACCATCGTTCCCAACAGTGGCAACCATAATAGTATTCAACCCTAATCGCGTTGAATTCATAGCAACATTAGTAGGCGAACCTCCTAAATACCTATGATAATCTCTAGTTCCACTAATAAGCACCCCTTCTTGATGCCCAATAAAATCTACAAGAACTTCACCCACACAAAGGATGTCTATTTCATTCATATTATTTATTGTATTATTCACTTAATTTTGTCTTTTTTATTTTAATTAATAATGTACATATAGCTGCAATCACTAACAATACTCCTGCAAAACTGATTGCTTGACGAGGATCATTATCTAAGAAATTTTTTAAAATATAACCAAATGATAGGTTTTGAATAATCATCGGAATCACAATCATCATATTAATAATACCCATATAGACTCCATAGCGCTCTTTTGGGACAACAGCAACGACCATCAAGTAAGGAATCCCCATCATACTTGCCCAAGCAATTCCGTAACCAATAACCACCGCAAAAAACACATACTGATTTTGGACCATTGGAAAACATAAAAGAGAAACTGCACCTAATAACAAGCATGCGAAATGGATCATCTTGGCACCATGCTTTTTGGCTAATTTGGCCAAATAAAAGGCTATCGAAAAAGTAACTATAAACCCAAATGCCCCAATCAATCCATTCCATTCCACCGCTTTTTCATAACCTACTGCATTATTAGGAGTTACATTCCAAACTGACAAAGCAATACTTTTTGAATTGTTTTGCCAATAACACATCATAGCATACCATTGAAACAAATAGACCAAAAACAGTTGCCACATAACCGTTGGCATTTCTAAAACCGCTCTATAAATATCTATAAAAGGAGAAAAAACATTTAATGGTTCTGCTTTTAAAATTGCTAATTCTTCTTCAGTTGGAGGAATTTCTTTAGTTTTAGCCATACTCCACCAAATGGAACTTACAGAAAGTACTGCTCCTAGAAAAAAAGACGCATAAATCCAAGTAGGCAATGATCCTGTATAACCGACAAAAATTATTGGAAATAAAAAAAGAGAGATGTATGCCAAAAATTGTCCGAAACCAGTGAAAAAACTTTGCGCTTGAAAACCCATAGGTTGCTGGTCTTCGCTCAATGTATCTGCAATAAAAGCACGATAAGGTTCCATAGCGGTATTATTACCAACATCTAGAATCCAAAGCAATCCTGCAGCCATCCATAATGAACTACTAAATGGAAATAAAAATAAAGCAATACTGCAAACTAGTGCTCCAATAAAAAAGTAAGGTTTACGTCTTCCCCATCTTGGATGCCAAGTTTTATCGCTCATTGCGCCAATTATTGGTTGAATCAATAAGCCCGTCAAAGGACCTGCAAGATTCAGTATCGGGATTTGATCTGGGCTGGCGTGTAAAAAATCATATATTGGATTTACAGCACTTTGTTGTAAACCAAAGCTGTATTGTATACCAAAAAAACCGACATTCATATTGATTATCTGCCAAAAACTCAGCTTTAATTTTACTCCCATATACAGATTGGTTTATTAAGTGGTGGTTAAATAGTTAATTAGTTTTTAAATTTAATTTTAAAAAAAATAATTCATGCTTTAATTAAAACAAAAAACGTTTTCGTTATTCACGAAAACGTTATCGAAAGACCGTTTTTTACTCTAAAATTTAATGTATTATTTATCGTCAAATGGGACAATAATTTTAGTTTCCCATTCTAATTCATTACCGCCGTTAAAAGGATTTGCCAAGAAATGTTCCAGCACTTTTTTCTGCAATTTTATATTATTCTTCTTTGCATAGTCAAGTAGGGTAAACCAAGCTCTGTCAGAAGTTCTATAATTTCCAAAATATGTTGCCTGAAGTCCCTTAAATGCAGGTATCGTTTTAAACTTGACATTATCATCTTGAACATATTTTGTGTTTTTAGCAATGGGGAAACAATAATTAAAACTAATAATTTCTTTATCCTGATCCCAATCTGTAACTTCTAAATAAGGGCGATGACCAATAATTTTTATTTTATTCCTATCTAAATACCCTACAATTTCAGTATCATATCCAATCATGGTCTGTGCTTTTTCTTGCAAAATACTTTTTAAAGGAATATATGCTACATACATTTCTTTCGACGAACCTTCACCATCAATTCTAATTTTAAAATCTTTAATATGATCTTCCAATCCCATTTTGAACGATTTTATTTTCTCTATTTGTTCTGTTCTAAACTTGGTTGCAACAAAAGGAGCTGTTAACCTATTGTAAAAGGAATGATTTAAATCTTTCACTTCAACGGTAACATTGGTTATAGAATCGTCTATCGATTTCATATTCCAAGTATATTCCATTTCTTCATTTCCTTTTTTCATCAATTGTTTGATAAAATCGAAATTTCTTTTTTCTAAAACAGTATAAATCTCATTTTGTCTTTTAGACTGGATTGTTGACCATTCCACAATTCCTTGAGAAATAGTTCCTGTGGCCGCATTAACTTTAAAAGTAATGGTGTAATCCGATTGCTTTAATAAAAAATACCACCCTAAAAAAGAAAATAAAAGAACAACTAACAACCACTTTAATTTATTATTCATTATATAAACTTGATTTATTTAGATTTAAAAAATTTGATTTTACTATTAATATAGGCCCCTAGATTTGCACCTTGAACTACACCATTTTCGATTGCGGCTCTGTAATGAATTCCGCCATACAACCTACTAATAGAAGCTTCCGAAGCTGCTTGTTTGAACGATTGGAAACTTCTTTTTGGTAAACCAAAAGGAATTTCAGAGTCATCAATATAGCTAAAATTATCTCCGAAAATTGAGGTTAAAATAACTGACGAACAAGACGAAACTACAGAGTGTCCACTGGTATATTCTGGAAAAGGAGGTGTCTGCAATTGTGGTTTCCAGTTTTCATCTATATATTGATTAATATAGGTTTCAGGTCTGACAACATTGGTTCTGTACTTTCCTTCCCAACAGCTGATAAAACTTTCAAAAATCCCGATTGATGTTTTAGTACAAACAAAAATGGCTTTTTCAAAATCAGCATTCGTTTTTTTCAGCGCAATTTTGGCAATATTAATCCAATGGGCATCCGGTGAATTTTTCTTTTTAGCAAACATCATATGACCTTGCGTTACTGTTGCATAAGGGTTGCAATCCCAAAACGTAGCAATCGCAGACTCTTCAGGAATTTTATTGCTTTTAATTTTTTCTACTTCAATTAATTTTTTAGAAATCATATTTCCGACATCATATGTTTCTTTTGCCTGTTTATAAAAAGCTGAATTTTTATCTATAGAAAAAGCATAAGGTGCTTTAGGTTTAAACTGCGACGCAGAATCCATAACTAATGTTCTTATTTCAGCCCAATGTGGTTCAACTGCATCCATATAAGCAGGAGGAGTAGGCTGCCATCTTGACGGTTGGTTTGCATGGACCGAGAATTTAAAAAAGGTTCGTGTTTGTTTGTAATTGTCTTTTCCCATCCACATTTTAATCCTATCCACTACTTTCAAAGCATATTCTTTTGAAAGGTCAAATTCGGTTTGATTTTCAGAACTCCATTTTTGATACAAACTGTCTCTATATTTTTCTAAAGCCTCTTCAGAGAAAATCAATTGTTTACTTACTTCTAAATGAGCAATAAGTGCCGCTAAATTTTTATTTACACCACTCTTGGAATCCAATTTAGGTATAGAATCCAATCCTTTCAATTGACCTTGTAAACTTTGGTATTTAGGACTGTTTTGAGCCATAATTTCATATGCGGCAATATTAGGATACACATAAATCCTGCTTGCCACCGGAGGTGAAAAAATATCATGCACCATAATTCCAGTCACTGTATCCACTGCGGAACAATAGTCCTGTGCAGTTATTTTTATAGACTCCTTTTTTTTACAAGAAATAAAAAAGAGCATTATAATTCCTAAAAGACAAATTTTAGATTTCATTTTTATTGTTTTATGATTTTAGTTCCTATTCAACTGAAGTTCATAGACTTCCGATTTTTTATTATTTATGGTTACCAATAAATATTTTTTGCCATTAAACGGGATAATATCTAAATGACGTACTGCTTTTTGTGTCAAATCAATTCCGATTTGATTTCCTAAGTAGATTGTTCTTTGATTTTTAATTAATGCTCCCGAAAATCCATCAAATCGGCTATGATAAGGGGTCACCCCAAAATAATTTCCTGCAACAAAAACTTCGTCCTGCCTGTCACCATCAAAATCGGCTTTTACGAAACTTGTTATTGGGGATACTTGCATTTTATTCGAAAAGGGAACAAAAGTAAATTTGCCCTTGTCATTTCTCAAATAACCGGATTTTAAATTATAAACTTCATATAATTTTGCTTTTTCTAACATTTTGGGATCAAAAACTTCCTCAAGTGTTTTACCCGCAAATGATTTATAGCTGTTGAATTTCTTTTTTACCATTCCGCTAAATTCTTCCGCTAATTCATCTAATCCCATTGTAGTATAATATTTTCCGCTTTTTTCAATGGCTACAATAGTTTCAAAAGTTTGATTCGCATCAAAATCATCATAATACATTTTCATAGGAAATTCTTGAGAGGCTTTGAATTTTGAATTCATTCCCCAATTACCCACTAAATAATCTTGATCTCCATCATGGTCAATATCAAAAGCACAAATAGACTGCCACAATCCATTTTGTTTTCCTGGCAAAAGAGTTTCTGTGACTTCATTAAAAATTCCTTTTTTATTGGCGAAAAATTTTGGTTTCATCCATTCTCCTACTACAACCAAATCAGGAGTTCCGTCATTATTAAAATCGGTAACTACCGCATCTGTAACCATTCCGATTTCTTCAAATATTTTATTTTGAACTATCGAAAACACACCTTTATTATTATTCAACAAATAGCAATCCGGCATTCGTCCAAAACTATTATACTTTGAATTATTTCCGATAAATAAATCCAAATCACCATCTTTATCATAATCAATAGTTTTAATTACTGAAGCATTCATTGCATTTGTGTCTGGAAAAGCACTTTTAATTAAGGTATTCCCCAAATACAATCTATGAATTAAATCAGCTGCATATTGTCCACTTCCAGATGCAACTACCAAATCATTTTGTTTGTCTCCATTGAAATCTGCAATCACAGCCGATGCATCTTCATAAATGGAATCCAAGTAAATTGAATGGAATGTTTTTTTAGAAAATCCTTTCTCGTTTTGAAGGTAAACTGCGGCTAATTTGCCTTGTGAACCTCCAAAGAAAATATCTTCTTTACCATCATTATTCAAGTCCCCAACAGCAGTTGCAGGCCCTCGATCAGAACGTTGATACGGGATTAATTTTTGAGCGGTAAAATCAACAAAGTCATTTTCTTGATGTATAAAATCGATTCCTAAATTGGCCTCTGATTTTTTAAAAACAGGCAAAATAGCTGGATGTAATTTTGCATAATTGAATGTTTTACGTCCAGAATTAGGTTGAATGGTAAGTGTCTGATTTGTTTTTACCTTTTTCAGGGTTTGAACCGTTTTATCTGGCCAAATTACCTGTATCGAATCTACTTGATTTATTTTCCCGTAGCCAAAATGAATTATAGGTTCTGAACTCGATTGAAAACCTCGAGTAGTTTGAATTTCTTTAAATTGTTTTTTACTCTTTACATATGAAATCACTTTACTTCCTATTCCGAAGGTATTCTTACCTCCAAAACGCAATTTTAATTTTAAATAATTGGCTTTATTATCCGTCTTATTAATATAAATAGAAGCAACATTATTCAAATTATTGGTTACAATATCCAAATCACCATCATTGTCTAAATCGGCATAAGCACCTCCGTTCGAAATAATGGAATCGTTTTCTATCCATTCATTAGATTTGTTTTTAAATTGTAAATCTTTAGCTCCTTGAAATACATAATTAGTTACATTGCCTTTGGGCATTTTGTTCAACGCCTGTTTATCTAATAACTTTGTTGTATTGAGTTTGGTTTTTACATTGTTATTTGAAAAATACTTAATGTAATCTAAATCATTTGGTCGTTTTGGGATTCCATTACATACAAATATATCTTGTTCCCCGTCTTGATCATAATCTGCAAATAATGAACTCCAACTCCAGTCTGATGCCGCTACCCCGCTCAACAAAGCTGTTTCTGTAAAGTGTTTCCCAGCCTGATTGATTTGCAACATGTTTCTGGTATATTGATAATGATACCCTAATTTTTCTGTTCTAACCTTCAACATTTGAGGATTATCGTCACCCGCTGAAGATTTCAAAACTTTCTCATCTTCAGGTAACATATCCAAAGTCATTATGTCCGGGAAACCATCGTGATTAATATCAGCTACATCAACTCCCATTGAGAATCGACTGGTATGACCAAAATAATTCTTTATGCTTTCGGTAAATGTCCCATCCCCATTATTCAAATAATAATAATCATCTTCATGAAAATCGTTACAAACATAAATGTCCGGATTGCCATCCAAATTAAAATCGGAAACCGCCAATCCTAAACCGTATCCATTAGCACCACCAAAAATGCCCGCCTGTTCGCTTACATCAACAAATTTACCATTGTCATTCCGGAATAATTTATCCCCACTTTCATAATTTCTTTTATTTCGAATTTCCGCTTTACCGTAAGATAATTCTGAGTGTATTGCGTGATTCAATAAATACATATCTAAATCGCCGTCATTATCATAATCAAAGAAAGCCGCCGAACTACTATAATTATCTATATCCAAACCATATTCTGAAGCACTTTCAATAAAGGTATTATCTTTATTATTAATATACAATTCGTTATGGCCTTCAAAACCATTGATTCCAACCACCGCACATACATAAATATCTAAATACCCATCTCCGTTGACATCTGCCATGATAGAACCCGTTTTCCAATCACTTTCTCCTTCTACTCCTGCTTTTACGGTAATATCCTCAAATTTATTTGCCCCTTTGTTCAGGTATAATTTATTTTTACCTTGATTGGACGTAAAATAAATATCTACTAACCCATCATTATTAATATCTCCCAAAGCTACCCCACCACCATTGTAATAGTAGAGATAATCTAAAATGGAAATATTTTTGGATGTATCTAATTGATTCGTAAACTTTACATTGCTTTCTTCAGACGATAATTTTTCAAATAATTGATTTTCATTCTTTGAACAACTAATAAAAAGCAATGAAGCCAGCCCTATTTTAAAAAAATTATTCATTACCTGTATATAGTTTTGGAGTATTATTATTGAGTACAGCTAAAATAGCTATCGAATTATTTTTATTTCTAATTGTTTTAATCTTTTGCACTTCTCCAGTTAAAAAGAAACCGGAATTAGCATAAGGAAGCCAAGAAAAATCACCTTTTTTGTTCCCTAACAGAACACTTCCATGATTGGCATCTAATCTTCCAAATTGTGGTTTGAATTCATATTGATTTCCGCCAAGAATGATATCTAAAATTCCGTCCTTATTAACATCCATAACACAACTGGTGTTTACAGACGAAAATTGCACTTCTTTTGGTAATATTTTTATATCAAACTGACCATTCCCTTTGTTTATAGCCACAACACTTTCCTGAATCACGGCAGTTTTTTGTAAAGAATTACCAACTACATCTTGATCAAATATTTCTTGAACTGATTTTTTGGCATAATCTGCATAACTTAAATTTTTCTTTTTAATAGATGGAATCTGTTTTGCTAATTCTTGTTTCAAATTAATTGGCATATCTTTCCCTTCAATAGAACGGGTAGTGATTTGTTCAATAGTTCCATTACTATCAAAATCATTGGTAAACAATTTCATTGGTTTTGCAACAGACGCTTTATAAGCAGTATTAGTTCCTTTATTCCCAAGAATAAAATCCTTTTTACCATCATTATTCAAATCAACACAGTTTATTGAATTCCAAAAACCGGAATAACTAGTCAAATTTGATTTAAAAACGGCCAAACGTCTTCCGGTATTTTTAAAGATTTGCGGAGCCATCCAATCGCCTACTATAATTAAATCTTTCTTAGAGTCCTTATCAATATCTTCCCAAACCGCATCCGTAATCATTCCGGCCGAGTTGAGTTTGAACGCTTTTTTATCGATGCTATTTGTAAAATTTCCTTTTCCGTCATTTTCTAACAATAAATGTTTGGGATCAATTCCATATACTCCAGGAACGCTTCTACTTCCTACAAAAACATCTATATCCCCATCATTATCAAAATCACAAGGTGCAATAACCGATACATTATTGTTAGTCGTTGGAATATTACTTTTGCTTTTTACAAAAATTCCTTTCCCATTATTCAAATACAACCGATTTTTATAATTGGCCTGATCTGCTTTTTCATTTCCTCCTGAGCCTACAAATAAGTCTTGATCTCCATCATTATCCACATCAAAAAAACTGGCGGCTGTATCTTCAAAACCAGCATCACTTTCTAAATCTTTTTGAGATAAAACAGCAAAAACATTATTTCCTTTATTCAGATAGATTTTTCCAGCCTGTCCTTTGGCCCCACCAATAAAAACATCCTCATTACCATCTCCGTTAACATCGGAAATCGCTAATGAAGGTCCTTCTTGAGACAACATTTTAGAAATTAATCCTTCATAATCAAAATCAATATAGTCATCCTCTCTATGAGTAAAGAAGCTTGATTTCACCTCTTTAAGCAAGGATTTTGGCTGTATTTTTTTAAAAACATAATCCTTTTTAGCATCAACAATAGATAAATTGACAGTCGAATTAAGAACTATTTTTTTTATCGTTTGGGATTTCCCATTTGGCCAAATTACTTGTAAAGAATCTATTTTTTTATTCCCAAGACCAAAAGTCATCACATAATCTACGGAGGATTGAAAACCTCTTGACGGAATTAACTCTTGACGGATAATTTCTTTACCCGCATACAATTCAACTACACTACCAATAGCAAATTTATTTTGATTCTCCCCTTTTAATTTTACTTTAATAAAATGGTTTGCTTTATTTTTCTCTGAATTATTTCTGTAAACAAAAGACTCCATATTAACATTATTCACTACCAAATCCAGGTCACCATCATTGTCTAAATCACCATAAGCCGAACCATTAGAAAAACTTGGCGTATCCAAGCCCCAATTTATCGCATTATTTGTAAAAGTAAGATTATGGTTGTTTTTAAAAGCATAATTTAGAATAGGTGTACTTGGCATTTTGGCAATAATGGTTTCAATTTCTTCTTTTTTACCTGTAACTACCATTTTCTGTAAAAATTCATTGGCAAAAAAGTCCATAAAATCCTGATTAGTCAAGTCATGATAAATACCGTTACAAACATAAATATCTTTATAACCGTCATTATCCATATCAAACAATAATGCTCCCCAACTCCAATCCGTTTTAGCCACACCTGCATAATTAGCCACTTCCACAAATTTATTGTTATCGTCATTAATCTGTAAAGCATTAGCCATATATTGATTAAAGAAATTCAGATTCAATTTCCTTGTCAATAAATCATAATTATCAAAATTCGTTGTGGTTTTCAGACGCTCATCCGGTTCGGGTAACATATCGGTGGTAAAAACATCCGATTTACCATCATTATTAACATCCGCTAAATCCGCCCCCATTGAAGACTGGCTTATGTGAGTTGCCCAACCTTGAATTTGTTCTGAAAATGTTCCGTTCTTATTATTTATGTATAAATAATCCCTTTCGTAAAAATCATTAGAAATATAAAGATCCGGATATAAATCACCATTAACATCCCCAACAGTCACTCCTAAACCAAAACCGATCAAACTACCATAAATACCTGCCGCTTCACTTACATCAACAAATTTCCCGTTATCATTACGCATTAACTTATCACCACCTCCTTTAAGGATTTCAGCAACATCCCAGTCTTTATCACGTAATTCTCTTTTATTCGAATAATTTAAACTACCCACAGGAATAAAACTGTTATTCAAAATATAACAATCTAAATCCCCATCTTTGTCATAGTCAAAAAAAGCTACATGGGTTGTAATTCCTGTATCTGCCAGATTATATTCAGCCGCTTTTTCTGTAAAAGTAGCATCCCCATTATTAATATATAACTGACTTTTTCTAATAGCGTCTATGTTACTTCCCGCATCACAAACATAAATATCGAGTAAACCATCCGCATTTATATCTACCATAACCACACCCGTTGACCAAGCTTTCTTACCTTCAATCCCTGATTTTTTTGAAATATCTTCAAATTTAAAATTGCCTTTATTCAAATATAACTTATTAGTTCCTTGATTAGAAGTAAAAAAAACATCAGCCAAGCCATCATTATTGATATCTCCAATAGCAACCCCACCGCCGTTATAAAAATTCCGGTATTTGAATATATTCATATTCTTACCGTTTTTTACCTCATTCTGAAAATTAATGCCCGTTTCAGAGGCATCCAATTTAGTAAACAAGGAGTCCGAATTTTCTTTGGAACAACTTACAAAAATTATAAATAAGGAAAAATAAACAATGCTTTTTAACATCTTAAAAATGAATTAATTTAAATAAATATTAGGCAGCAATTTATGATTTTTCCCGTTTAAAAAAAATTAAAAACCGCCTAAAAAGTGCGCTATAGTTAAAATAAAACAAAAAAACTTCATAAGAAGCTCTCATTATAAAAAGTAAAGAGGGTAATAAATTACCCTCTTTAAAAAATAGTACAAAAACTTTAGAAATATTAATATCCAGGATTTTGTTTAATATTTGGATTCAACAAAGCTGTTGTTGGTATTGGCAACAATACTCTGTATGCATCCGTATTTTTCATTGTAGCTCTAGAAGTTGTGTAAGTTCCAAAACGAATCATATCATTTCTTCTCCAACCTTCTTCCCATAATTCTGTAGCTCTTGCATGATCGATACCTGCTAAAGTAGTTAAATTAATGGTTGAAGTAATTCCTTGACGTGCTGCTAATTTAGCTGCAATTGAAGCAACAGTAGTAGTACTTGTACCACCTCTTACAATAGCTTCAGCTTTCATCAATAAAGCATCTGCGTAACGGAATAATACATAATCATTTTCAGGTTTATCCATATTAGATACATCCGGAATGTATTTTTGTGGACGAATACCCCATCTTTCCAACCAGTTGTCAGAAACGATCTTACCATCTGCTGGCAAACCTGCAGGATCACTTTGGAAATCCAAAGGCAATGAACCATTCTGACCTCTTGTTGTCAAAGGAGTAACTCCCCCTTTGTCATATTGCTGTCCTTTACGCATTCCTAGAGGACTTCCGAAACTCGAAATAATAGCTGCATCATCATTTTTAATACGTCTATCTGACGGATTAAATTTATCATAATATTCCTGTAACACAGAAAATCCGTTCCAGCCACTTGGGATTTGATTGTAATGGTTACTCATGTACCATCTTCTTCTCATCTCACCCATAGTAACACCATTGATGTTTTTTGAAGTTAAAATTAATTCCGCACTGGTATTATTTGATGGTTTAAAGTTATCCCAATAATCATTAGCTAAAGTTGTAGCGCTGGAAATAGCATCAACGTATTGAATTACTTTATTCATATTGGCTACATTATTCGCATTAAACCCTGTGTGGGTTGGTGCATCAAATACCGCTTTATTCAAATAAATTTTAGCTAACAAGAAATTTGCAGCATCTTTACTTGCAATTGAAGGATCAGAAGAATTCTTCTCTGGCAAATTAGGCAACGCTTCTTCAAGCAATGCAATAATTTTAGCTGTAGCTGTTGGAGAATCCCAAACTTTAGGAAAATCATCCGGAGAACTACCTGCTTCTCTGTAAGGCACCTGACCAAACATATCAATAGCATTATAGTAATAATATGCTTTCAAAAATTGAGCCTGCGCTTTCTTAGTAGCTGGAATTCCTTCAATCGCTAATGCCAAATCACAATTATAAACACTTGACAACATTGCTCTCCAAGAAGTATTAATCTCTCTACTGTTAGCATTCCAGGTATGGAAATGATCTTCTAACCAAGCACCACCATCACCCCAGTCTCCCGCACGTGTTGGTACAATAACAAAATCAGTTGTAACTTCCTGTATGGCGAATACCCCATCTTGATTCTCAAACTCACGCAAACCATTATAAGCTGAAGTAAGTACCGCATCTGGATCTGCTTTTGAAATATCAGTTGCATCAATGATCTGTTCATCTAAATTGGTACAACTAACCCCAAGAACTAAAGCTCCTGCAAAAATGCTGTACTTTATAAAATTATTTTTTTTCATTTTTATTCTAATTAAAATGTTACGTTAAGACCTACTGAAAAAGTTCTAGCTTTTGGATAAGATAAATAATCTATACCTGCTGAAGGAATACCGTTTAAAGTTTTGTTAGTATTAACTTCCGGATCAAAACCTGAATATTTAGTAATTACAAATAAGTTAGAACCATTTACATACAAACGAGCCGATTTCATTTTCAAACGCTCTAAAACATCTCCTTTAACAGTATAACCTAATGTTAAATTACCCATTCTAATGAAGTCTCCTTTTTCAAGGTATTTAGTAGATGGCGTGTTAGCATCAGTTCTAGATTGAACTGAATTTGCAACTGCCGGAGTTACGTTTTTACCTCCCAATTGATTTTTGTAGAAAAGAGCGATATTAGTATTGTTAAATAAATAATTTCCAAAATTCCCGTACAATGAAGTTGAGAAATCAAAATCTTTGTAAGCCAAACTTGTTGAAAAACCTGCAGTCATTTTAGGCAAAGGTTGTTTGTCCAACATTTTTAAAGCACCACCGTCAGCATATTGAGAAATTCCATTTGCATCATAGCCTGTAAATTCTTGAAGATAGTAAGTATACAACGGATACCCATCCTGAATTCTTTGTACATAAGAGTCAGTCAAACCTGCTCCTGCAATAGAACCAACATTATAAACATTTGATGCTCCAAGATTTTTAACTGTGTTTGACAAGAATGCCATATTACCAGAAACTTCCCAAGTTAAATCATCTGTATCAATTGCTTTGTAATTCAATGCAACCTCAACTCCACTGTTAATCAAGTTAGCAGGTAAATTTTGGTATTTAATCCCTTGTGGCGATGGTTGCCCTGAAGTTGAAGGAATACCCACAATCAAATTAGTAGTGTTTTTGTTGAAATAATCAACAGAGCCTGATAATTTGTTTTTTAACAACGTAAAGTCTGTACCTACACCATAAGAAGTTGTAGTTTCCCAAGTCAATTGAGAGTTTGCATTGTTCACAATATTAAATTGATCTGGTCCATTATATTCAATAATACCTACAGAAGAGTTTCTAGGAAATTCAGTATTACCTGTTTTACCAATATTGGTTCTTAATTTCAAATCATTAACCAATCCATCCTTACCATCAACTATTTTATAAGCCAAACCTAAAGAAGGGAAATTTCCATATTTTTTACCATCAGCCGCTTTAGAAGAACCATCGCGTCTTACAGTTAAATCTACATTCAATTTATTATAGAATGCCAAGGATGCTCTAGCAAAAACAGATTGCATTTCAACTAATCCTTTGTAAGAACCAGTTCTTGTTTCCGTAGGAATTCCACCTTCCATATTATCTAATAAATTAGACTGTGTAGGAGCAAAACCTTTTGCTGTTACAAAACTTCCATTAGAGTTGTAGTTATAGTAAGAATATCCAGCAATTGCATTCAAGTTGATATTTTTGGTAATATCTTTGGTATAAGTTAAGTTATGCTCAATAGTTTTATTAATTCTTTGATCCGTAGAAATTGCAGCCTGCCCTCTATATGTTAATAAATTTGAAGGATTTGTTGCTGTAGCAAAATCTTGAATAATAATATCCGGAAGAGCTTGTTGTTTTACAGTTGAATTAGAAGTCTCCATACCGAAAACCATAGTATATTTCAAACTATTAGTCAATTTCACAGTTGTTGTAAGATTTCCTAAGAATTTAGATAAATCACCATTGTTTTTATATGAGTTTAAGATATGAACAGGGTTAACATAATCTCCACTTACTTGTGTGTAACCTGCTGGCCCTGCTGGATCATATACCGAACGAGTTGGATTCCAATACAATGCAGAACTTAATAAATCCCCAATATAACCTGTATTATCAGTCATTAAGCCCCTTTGGTCTTTAATATTAGAATACGATATACGAGTTTCTATTTTCAATCTTCCATCCAAGAAATCATTTGAATTATAAAAACTTGCCGTATATTTATCTAATCCTGTATTTCTCACAATACCATCTGTATTAGCCATACCCAAAGACACTCTAGTATTAGATTTATCTGTTCCACTAGAATAAGACAAATCATGATTTAGAGTACTTCCTGTTTGCAAGATTTGCTTTTTCCAATCGTACGATCCTCCAAAGTGATTCGCCGTGTTTGTTGGTGTAGCCGCAAGAAATTCTTTTGTTGACAATACATCGAAATCCGAAGCATAAGAAGATGTTGTGTAAGATGCAGAATAAGTTAATTCTGGTTCTTTTGACTTACCTTTCTTAGTTGTAATGATAATTACCCCATTAGCACCTCTAGCCCCATAAATAGCCGTAGAAGAAGCGTCTTTCAAAATAGACATACTTTCGATGTCATTTTGATTGATAAAACTCAATGGATCTTTAGCTGATGACGTACCGTTACCTAAACTTGCTCCACCTGAAGACACATCACCTCCAGCCAAAGGCACACCGTCCACAACAATAAGAGGACCATTACCTGCACGTAAAGTACCATTACCACGAATTCTGATTGAATTTGCAGCACCTGGCTCCCCACTTGAAGAAGTGATTTGCACACCCGCCACTTTTCCTCTCATAAGTTCAGCCGGATTGGTAGCAGCAACATTATCAAATTTCTTAGAACTAATTTGATCAACCGCACCTGTTGCATCTTTTTTCTTAACAGTACCGTAACCGATAACGACTACTTCTTTTAATTCAGCTGAATCTTCTTTTAAAACAACGCTTACCGTTTTTTTGCCCGCTACACTTACTTCTTGACTTTTAAGACCAATGTAACTAAACACTAAAACAGCATTCGAGCCTACATTTTTGATGGTAAACTTTCCATCAATATCTGTTTGCGCTCCATTTTTTGTTCCTTTCACTAATATAGTGGCCCCTGGAAGCGGACCGCTAGAATCTGATACCGTACCCGACACATCCTGTGAATAGGTCAAACTAGTACATAGCATGGTTAGAAACACCATCAAGCCTTTTATTAGACTATTTTTCATACGTAATAAATAAGTTGGTTAATAATTTGTTTATATGGTTTGTTATAAATATGTCGTAAACCTAATGATAAAATTATGTTAATTTATACATGAGCAAAAACTAAAACGTTTTCGAAAAATCGAAAACGTTTTAGTTTTCGATAATAATATGGTAAAAAATTAGTGTGGAAATTACATTAATAACAATAATACAATTATAAAAAAACATAATATTTATTTTTTCACGACCTTAACTAATAAACAGACATCCAGCCACAGCCCGCTTCATCTATTATCATCAAGAAAATCAGCAGCCTTATTACCATATTGTTCCGTTAAGAGAATTTTTCTTTTCTGACCACCCCAGAAACAGCACATAACCTCCTTAATTAAAAAAAGTCGGATACATTATAATCCCAAACAGATTAAAACGTATCCGACTTTTAAAAAAGATATCTTTTTACTATTCCACAACAATAGTTTTATTATCAACACCAATACCAATTATTTTTAATGATTTCCACTTTTTAGGTAAAAGGCCTTTAGCATACTGAAGCCCATGATCGGTTTGTTCTACCCCACCAAAACCATAAATAACCGCTTGGAGCATAGCACCGGCACCGGTAGCAAAATAAGGATTATTGCTATTGGCCGATTCCGAAAACACACCAAATGGCGGACGACTATTGGGCAAATAGGATTTTACAAAATATTCATAAGCCTTTTCCCTATCACCCAAACGGGCATACAGAACAGACAAAACTCCTGAAGCCATTGCGGGACCATCTTTAGGATCAATCTTAGGCGCATAATACTCCAAATCTTTTTCAATTTGTTTTTTATCGGTAATTACATGTAAAGGATATGCCAATAAATTCACATCAGCCTGTTTAATTATTTGCCCTTGATATCCTTTATAATTTTGAGTAATTCCATTTTTTGAATGAATAACCAAATGTTCAGCAACTTGAACCCACCTTGAATCTATCGGTTCTCCAAGAATAGTAGCCGCTTTTATTGTGTTTTTTAACGATTCTATAACAGATGCATTAGTAAAAGCATTATCGTCTATATGCTGCGCATATTCATCTGCCCCAACCACATTTAAAATGGAATAACTGCCGTCTTGATTTTTAACAACCCTGCTCACCCAAAAATCGGCAGTCTCTTTCAAAACATTCCATTCTTTTTTTAACCATGTCTTATCTTGTGTATAAGCATAGTAATTCCAAAAAGCAATAGAAACATCAGCAGTAATATGTTGTTCAAAAATTCCTGTCAATGCCCATGTCGGCGTAGCTTCTTCACCTGTATCATCAGACTCCCAAGGAAACATTGCGCCCTTATACCCATAAACAGTTGCTTTTTGCCGGGCCTTTCCTAAACGATCTGAACGGTAATCCAAACACGATTTGGCCATTTCGGGTTGCAACGCCAAAAGTGTTGGATACATCCAAAGTTCAGAGTCCCAGAAAATATGTCCATTATAACCTTGAGAAGACAATCCCATGGGCGCAATGCTTTGTCTTGTGCCGGAACGGATATAGGAGTACAAATTATATAAAGCAAAACGAACCCGTTGTTGCGCATCTAAATCACCTTCAATTTCGATGTCACCTGTTTTCCATAATTCAGCCCAGGCATGTTTATGCTTTTCCAATAATTTATCCATTCCCTCTTGCAAAGCATAAATAGGCTGTCTTTCTGATTCATTTAAAGGATCAAAGAAATCTTTAGAAGTACAGATCCCACCAGCGACAGCAAATCTATATTTTTGACCTTTAAAAAGTTTTTTTGAGAAACCAACTTCACTTCCTGTTTGCTTTAAAATTTCGTTTTCCTTGTCGAAAAGAAAAGTAGTAGAGGCCGAAACGGTATACTTACCGGTTCGTGTCTTGGCTGTTGTTCCAAAAACAGGCATCATATATTGATTGTCTTTTAAAATCCTGAATTGACTTTTTGCCTCTTTTAATTCATCTGGAACTATCATATAATTATTTGCAACTATTTCTACATCCTTATTTGGAGTTATTTCAACAATAGCCATAGCAGAATAAGGAATAGCTCTATTGGCCAGAATCGTATAATCTACCGAAACCAAATCTTTAAAAGTAAACGAAGTAGTACTTGTCCCCTCTTTCATGGAAACCACCTGACTCCAATTATCTATGTTATCCGATTGTATTTCTTGATCATTAATAGATAAATGAAGATTGAGAAATTCAATTCCTCTTACAATTCTACTAATTCCATTTTCAGGACTGCCATCATAAACTCCGTTTAATAAAATTTCCTTTGTTTTAAGAGGAGTATCATCAGTCACAACACCTATCTGACCATTCGCCATTGCAACTCCAAAATAATTTTTTCTCGAATTGGCATACAAATGCCATGCATCAGATTTAGTTTGTCCAAAAACAAATGAACACACTAAAAACATTGACATGCCTAATTTTAAATTCAAATTCATAGTCTTTCTATAATGGTTTATCTTTCAAACATAAAAAAAATATAGCGCGCTACTAAATTAATTTCCTGAAATACAAACCGATAACGTTTTCGATAATTCGAAAACGTTATCGATTTTTTGAAATTAAAATATTTAAAAATGAATATTAATTTTATGCTAAAAAAACGAAAAACACAATTAATTAACGTTAAAAATACATGAACTGTTATTTTTAATATTTTTTTTTGAAACAGCATCACCATCCAAATTGCTTTTTTGAGTTTATGGAAACATGCAAATTCTATTTTGTTTTATTCGAAAATGACACCACCCAAATATATTTTAATTAAAGTACTAGACATTAATAACTTACAATGGAAAATAAAAAAAAAACTAGTGTAGTCTGTTTTGGAGAAGTGCTTTTTGATGTTTTCCCGTCTCATCGAAAAATCGGAGGAGCTCCTTTGAATGTCGCATTAAGACTGGCTTCACTTGGAATAAACACCCAGATAATAAGTCGAATTGGCAATGATACTATCGGAAAAGAAATTTTAAGTTTTATAAAGTTAAGCAAGGTGAACACCAATTTAATTCAAACAGATTCGGTATACGAAACGGGAGAAGTAATGGTACACTTAAACGAAAGGGGCTCTGCCTCTTACACCATTAATTATCCTGTTGCCTGGGATAAAATTGAGTGCAATCCTGAAGCAGAAAATGCAGTAAAAATAGCCGATGCGTTTGTTTACGGTAGTCTGGCTTGTAGAGACGCTATCTCATTTCGAAGTTTATTGGAACTAATCAATTATGCCAAATACAAAATATTTGATGTTAATTTACGCGCTCCCTTTTACAAGAAAAAAGTGCTCTTCAACCTGATGATTCAATCTGATTTTATAAAATTTAATGATGATGAATTATACGAAATAAGTCATTTTTTCAACTCACCTTACCATTCCTTGGAACAAAATATCCGCTTCATCGCAGAATTAACCAATACCAACCATATTTGCGTAACAAAAGGAAGCCATGGAGCCGTTTTATATTACAATGAAAAAATGTACTACAACAGTGGCTACCAGATAAATGTAGTCGATACTGTTGGGGCCGGTGATTCGTTTTTAGCTGGATTAATATGCAAATTACTAACAGAAAAAGACCCCCAAAAAGCAATTGATTTTGCCTGTGCATTAGGAGCATTAGTAGCAGGAAGTGAAGGGGCAAACCCTAAAATATCAAATTTAAAAATATCTAAATTCATGAATCCCACACAAAAATAAAAGCATTTTGGATTGCTCAAAAAATTATTATATATAAAAAATCAAAGAGATATTATAGCTAGGGTGTGACAAAACAAAACAATCGTTGAATGCTCTAAATTCCTAAACTCAAAATATGAAAAACTAAAACCTTTTATCCAACTGAACAATCAAAACAAATTTAATTTAAAAAATCAATGAAACCAATACGCCCCCTATGTCTAAGCGCATTAATATTATTATTCTCCGGCAGCACTATGAATGCACAAATTGAAAAAAACTTAATTATCCCCGCCAAAGATACTAAATGGTGGAAAGAAGCTGTTGTTTATCAAATTTACCCTAGAAGTTTTAAAGATAGCGATGGCGACGGAATTGGCGATTTAAAAGGAATAATTTCCAAACTTGATTATGTGAAAAGTTTAGGGATAGATGCGGTTTGGCTGAATCCAATTTATACTTCCCCAAATGACGATAACGGTTACGACATAAGCAACTATCGTGAAATCATGTCTGATTTCGGAACGATGGAAGATTTTGATGTATTATTAAAAGAAATGCACAAACGCAACATCAAATTGATCATGGATTTAGTAGTCAATCATAGCAGTGACGAGCATGACTGGTTCAAGCAATCAAGAAGTTCCAGAGACAATCCTTATAGAAATTATTACCATTGGTGGCCTGCTGAAAAAGGGAAACCGCCTTACAGATGGAGCTTTTTTGACGTAAACAGTGATGCCTGGAAATACGATGCCCAAACGGACTCTTATTACCTTCATTATTTTTCACAGAAACAACCGGATTTGAATTGGGAAAACCCAAAAGTGCGAAATGAAGTTTATGACATCATGCGTTTCTGGCTTGATAAGGGCATTGACGGTTTTAGAATGGATGCTTTCCAGTTTGCTTCAAAAGACACCACTTGGCCTGAACTCCCAAAAGGTTTCGAAAAAAACATCATAAAATACTATGGGGTCGGTCCACATTTACACGACTATTTACAAGAAATGAACCGGGAGGTTTTTAGCAAATTCGATATTATGACTGTTGCCGAAGGTGCCGGAAGTTCTCCTGAAGATGCTATGTTATTTGTAGATCCTGACAGAAAAGAATTGAATATGGCCTATCACTTTGAAAGTGTAGATATTGGAAAACATGTAAAAGATTTTGGCTTAATAAAATACAAAGAAATTTTCTCTAAATACGATAATGCTTTCAAAGATAAAGGATGGCTATCTATATTTCTTGCAAACCATGACCAACCAAGAATGGTCAGCAAGTTTGGGAATGACTCCCCTGAATTTAGAGAAATATCCTCAAAAATGCTTTCTACATTTGTAATGACCATGCGCGGTACACCTTATTATTACTATGGGGATGAATTAGGAATGGTAAACATACGTTTTGACTCTATTGATGATTACCACGATGTTGATACCCGAAACAAATATTTTGGATTAAAAAAGCGTGGCGGTGATTTAAAGGCGTTTTTAGAAGAGCAAAAACAAACTTCGAGAGAAAATGGAAGAACCCCTTTTCAATGGGATACTACTCAAAATGCAGGATTTACAACCGGAACACCTTGGCTAAAAGTAAATTCTAACTATACATTCATCAATGCGGAAGCCCAAGAGAAAGATCCGAATTCAGTATTAAATTACTTTAGAAAATTAGTGCAAATTCGAAAAGAGGAACCAACGCTCATCTATGGGAAATATACTCTTTTAGACAAAGAAAATCCAAGTGTTTTTGCTTATTCCAGAGAATTGAACGGAAAAAAAATGTTAATCTTATTAAATTTTTCAGAAAAAATAGCTTCATTTAATCTAGGCCTATCAATAAACAAGTCTACTGTGGTTTTGGATAATTATTCTAACACTAAGAAAATAAAGAATAACACTTTACGTCCGTATGAAGCTGTAATAATAGAACTCAAATAACACTAAAAAGATAATTTTAATTTAAACTGTTTGACAGAAATTGATTTACGATAAATAAATTGTAAATTAGTTTCTGTCAAACAGTTTTTATTTGCTTTTTATCATTAGAAAATCAAAATATGAATAATACCACTCTAAAAGAAATTGCCTCTCAATTAGGAATATCGATAACAACCGTTTCTAAAGCTTTAAAAGGCTACTCAGATGTAAGTGAAAAAACAAAAAAGACAGTTATTGAATTAGCAAATCAACTAAATTACACGCCAAATAGTTTTGCGGTAAACTTAAGAACAAAGGAATCCAAAACTATAGGTTTAATAATCCCAACCATTGTTCATCATTTTTTTTCAAATGTAATTGAAGGAATTCTAGAAGAAGCCGAAAAAAGAGATTACATGGTCATTATCTTACAGTCAAATGAAAAAATTGAATTAGAAAAAAAACAAATTAATCTTTTGTTGAATAAAAGAGTGGATGGAATTTTAATCTCCTTATCTAATGAAACTGGTGAATTCAATCACTTAAATACCGTTCTTTCCCGCAATACTTCTTTAGTCCTTTTTGACAAAATTGCAAAAATTGTTAACTGTTCTAAAGTAGTGATTAATGACCGAAAAGCAGCTTATGATGCCGTTTGTTACCTGATAAAAAAAGGTTATAAAAAGATTGCCCATTTCAGAGGTTCCTATCTGCCTCAAAATTCAATTGATCGCTTTTTAGGATATAAAAAAGCATTGGAAGACAATAATATTCCTTACGATCCTTCTTTAGTTTTTGTATGTGAAGACAACAATGATTTTAAAAACGGTTATGAAAATGCAAAAAAATTAATCACCGAAAATCTAAACATCGATGCGATATTTGCAGTAACTGATTTAGTTGCTATTGGAATTATAAAATATTTAAATGAAGTAAATATTTCAATTCCAGATCGAATCGCTGTCTTAGGCTTTAGTAATTGGTTTATGTCAAGTGTCATAACACCTGCCCTTTCAACGATTAACCAACCAGGATTTGAAATTGGAAAAAAATCAGCAGCAATTCTTTTCGATGAAATTAACTTAAAAAAGAATAATTTACCTGTAATTTTTCAGTCGGTTGAATTAGAAACAACATTAGTTGAGCGGGAAACAACATAAATTAAAACTTTCTCAATCTTGATTTCATCGTTTATTTCAATAAAAAAATAATCTATATGATAAAAATTTATATCTTGGTATTCGGAACTGATGTTTAAATTTATTTAAACCAATTATAAGGCGAAGAAATAAGTCTAATAACTAAGTCCATTAAACTATTAGAAACCTATACATGAAAGACATTACTCTTAAAGAAATTGCAACAAAATTGGGAATTTCAATAACAACTGTCTCTAAAGCCCTTAAAAACTATCCGGATGTTAGCCTCAAAACCAAAAATGCCGTTACAGAATTGGCACAAAAATTACATTACACCCCCAATAGTTTCGCTGTAAATTTAAGAACCAAAGAATCTAAAACCATTGGTTTAATTATACCTGAAGTAATGCATTATTTCTTTTCGAATATCATTAATGCAATTATAGATGAGGCAGAGAAAAATGGTTATTTAGTTATCATCCTTCAATCAAATGAAACCTTAGAATTAGAAATAAAACAAGTAGAACTACTCATAAACAAAAGAGTTGACGGAATTTTAATATCTCTTTCCAATGAATCTAATTATGACGACCATTTAAAAGAAATAGTCAATAGGAACATTCCCTTTGTGATGTTCGACAAAATAGCCAAATTGGCTAAATGTTCTAAGGTAATTATTGATGACCAGAAAGCGGCATTTAACGCTGTTCAGCACTTAATTGATAAAGGTTGTAAAAAAATAGCTCATATTCGCGGACCAATCAATCCCCAAAATGCAATTGATCGTTATATTGGATACAAAAAAGCTTTAGAAAAAAACAATATCATTTTTGATCCTAAATTAGTTTATACCTGCGAAAAAGTTAGTTTTGAAGAAGGCTATGAATTTGCCAAACAAATAGTAGAAGATCATCCGGATGTAGACGGAATTTTTGCCGTAACCGATTTAGTTGCCGTAGGAGCTTTGGCCTATTTTAATGAAAAAGGTATAAAAGTTCCGGAACGAATAGCTCTTATTGGTTTTAGCAATTGGTTTATTTCACAGGTACTCACCCCGAAATTGAGCACAATTGACCAACCAAGCCATGAAATGGGAAAAATAGCTTTTGATTTATTATTAGAAGAAATGATTTGTCATAAACAAGGAATTGACTTTACGCCAAAAACAGTAGAGTTAAGCACAACTGTCATTGTACGGGAATCTACAATGAAAAATTAGATTATTCCAAAAAATCGATATTCCTCTTCAAACCCTCAAATTTTGTTCTCTTAACCGCTGAATTTTTAAAAACTGCCCTAAAAACTTCTTCTGTAATTTCTTTCCAATCTTTTTTAGACATAGAAAACAACTCCGGATTGGGATTAAATAAAGGTTCATTATGGGGTTTTGAGAATCGATTCCAAGGACAAACGTCCTGACAAATATCACAACCAAAAATCCAATCATCAAATTTTCCTTGCATTTCCAGGGGAATATTGTCTTTCAACTCAATTGTGAAATAAGAAATACACTTACTCCCATCGACAATATAAGGAGATACGATGGCCTCGGTAGGACAAGCATCAATACAGGCGGTACAAGTTCCGCAATGGTCGGTTGTAGGGTTATCATACTCTAATTCTAAATCAATAATTAATTCAGCTATAAAATAAAAAGAACCTACTTTTTGGGTTAACAGATTACTGTTTTTTCCTATCCAACCTAAACCACTTTTGGCCGCCCAGGCTCTATCAAGAACAGGAGCCGAATCGACAAAAACACGACCTGAAACCTCACCAATGGTTTCTTGAATAGAAAACAGTAATTCTTTGAGTTTTTCCTTGATTACAAAATGATAATCCTGACCATAAGCATATTTCGAAATTTTATACGAATCTGAAATTTGTTCTTTTTCAGGATAATAATTAAGTAAAAGTGAAACCACACTTTTAGCATCATCCACAAGCAAAGTCGGATTAAGTCGCTTGTCAAAATGGTTTTCCATGTATGACATGGTTCCGTTTCTGTTTTGATGCAACCAATTTTCTAAACGAGGCGCTTCTTCCTCCAAAAATCCGGCTTTGGATACCCCACAAGACAAAAAACCGAGACGTTTGGCTTCGGATTTTATAAATTGAGTATGTGCTGATTTAGAAATAACAGTATGATTTAGTGATTCGTTTTAGACCTAATGGTAACCGCATCCCATTATGGCGAAGTCCACCATAATTGGACATAGGGACAACAGATTAAAACTTGAAAAAAGTTACTCAAACAAGCCTTTTTGAATATTGGCATTAACTTTCCCTAAATGCCTGTATGCCTTATCGGTCACTTCTCTTCCTCTTGGAGTTCTCATGATAAATCCTTCCTGAATTAGAAAAGGTTCATACACCTCTTCGATGGTTTCACTACTTTCGGATACAGCAGTAGCCAAAGTGGATAAACCAACCGGTCCGCCTTTAAATTTATCAATAATAGTGTTTAGAATTTTATTATCCATTTCATCCAAGCCATGTGCATCCACATTCAAAGCTTTGAGTGCATAACGGGAAATTTCAACATCAATGGTTCCATTCCCTTTTATCTGGGCAAAATCCCGAACACGGCGTAAAAGGGCATTAGCAATTCGCGGTGTCCCTCTGCTTCTGCCGGCAATTTCAATCGCCGCTTCAAGGGTAATAGGCATATTTAAGATATCAGAACTCCTTTCTACAATAGTGGTCAACAATTCGGTTGTGTAATATTGTAAACGGGATGAAATGCCAAAACGGGCACGCATAGGAGCGGTTAGAAGCCCGGAGCGGGTTGTGGCACCAATAAGTGTAAACGGATTCAAATTAATCTGTACCGTACGGGCATTTGGCCCTGATTCAATCATAATATCAATCTTGAAGTCTTCCATTGCCGAATATAAATATTCTTCAACAATAGGACTCAAACGATGAATCTCATCAATGAACAAAACATCTCTTTCCTCAAGATTTGTCAAAAGACCGGCTAAATCTCCTGGTTTATCCAGAACAGGACCAGAAGTAATTTTGATACCTACATTTAATTCATTTGCTAAAATGTTTGCCAATGTCGTCTTACCCAATCCGGGAGGTCCATGAAACAGCGTATGGTCTAATGCTTCATTTCTTTGATTAGCTGCCTGAACAAATACTTTAAGATTTTCTAATATTTGATCTTGACCAGCAAAATCATCAAATGACAAGGGTCTCAATTTTTTTTCGATATCAAATTCTTCCGAATTGTAACCTTTGGTAGTAGGATCTAAATTTTGGTTCATGCCACAAAGATAAGATAAAGTTATAAGTAAATAAAAATGCCTTTCTAATCAGAAAGGCATTTTATATATGTTTATTGAAATACTAGTGATGTAAAATTTCTTCACCTGGTTTCATTGGTACATTTTGAGGAACAAAATCTTCATCATGACCTGGATTACTATAATCGTATGGCCAACGGTGAACTTCTGGAATTTCTCCCGGCCAGTTACCATGAATATGTTCTACCGGAGCTGTCCATTCTAATGTATTAGATTTCCATGGGTTTTGTACTGTTTTCTTTCCGTAGAAAATACTACTAAAGAAATTGTACAAGAATACTAATTGGAAAGCACCTCCGATTAAAGCAAAAGTTGTAATCAATACGTTTACATTTTGCAAATCATCAAATAACGGAAAGTTTGTGTTTGTATAATAACGTCTTGGTAAACCAGCTAATCCAATAAAGTGCATTGGGAAGAAAACGCCATAAGCACAAATTGCAGTTACCCAAAAGTGAACATATCCTAAGTTTTTATTCAACATTCTTCCGAACATTTTTGGGAACCAGTGATAAATACCGGCAAACATTCCGTAAAGAGCAGAAATACCCATTACTAAGTGGAAGTGAGCAACAACAAAATAAGTATCGTGAACATTAATATCTAATGTACTATCTCCAAGGATGATTCCTGTTAAACCACCGGTAATGAAAGTGGAAACTAAACCAATTGAAAACAACATGGCAGGATTGAACTGCAAGTTCCCTTTCCAAAGTGTAGTGATATAGTTAAACGCTTTTACTGCAGAAGGAATTGCAATCAACAAAGTGGTAAAGGTAAACACCGACCCCAAGAATGGATTCATCCCTGAAATAAACATGTGGTGACCCCAAACAATTGTTGATAAAAAGGCAATGGCAAGAATAGACATAATCATTGCTCTGTAACCAAAGATTGGCTTACGAGAATTCGTAGCAATAATTTCAGAGGTAATACCCAAAGCAGGCAATAATACAATATATACTTCTGGGTGTCCTAAGAACCAGAATAAATGTTCAAATAATACTGGAGATCCACCTTGATAATGTAAAACTTCACCGGCAATATAGATATCAGATAAGAAGAATGAAGTTCCGAAACTTCTATCAAAAATCAATAATAATGCAGCTGATAACAACACTGGAAAAGAAACGATACCGATGATCGCTGTAACAAAGAATGCCCAAATGGTAAGAGGCAATCTTGTCATAGACATTCCTTTTGTTCTAAGATTGATTACAGTTACTACATAATTTAAAGATCCCATCAATGACGAAGCAATAAATATAGCCATAGAAACTAACCAAAGTGTCATACCTGCTCCAGAACCAGGAATTGCCTGTGGTAATGCACTCAAAGGAGGATAAATTGTCCAACCTGCAGAAGCTGGCCCAGCCTCAACAAATAAAGAACAGATCATAATTACACTGGACAAAAAGAACAACCAATAGGATATCATATTCATGAAACCTGAGGCCATATCTCTGGCACCAATCTGAAGCGGAATTAATAAATTACTAAAAGTTCCACTCAAACCAGCTGTTAGTACAAAGAATACCATTATGGTACCATGTATAGTCACTAAAGCCAAATAAATATCATTAGCCATCACCCCATTTGGAGCAAATTTATCACCCAATAAAACATTAAATATTTTAAATGATTCTTCTGGCCATGCCAATTGCATTCTAAAAAGCATAGACATCCCTACACCTATGATTCCCATTATAATACCAGTAATAAGGTATTGTTTAGCAATCATTTTATGATCAATACTAAAAATATATTTAGTAATGAATGTGTCTTTATGGTGATGTTCGTGTTCGTGATCGTGTCCGTGATCGTGAGCTTCTGCTGACATATTTGTATACTTTAAATTTTCTTAATTATTATTTCATGGCAATTTTAGAAACAGCTGCCGTATCTTTTGCATTTAACGAATCTGCTGGCTGTTGACCATCAACAGGAGCCGATTCTTTAGATGCTTCTACTTCTTTTACCAAAGTGGATTGCTCACTTAACCATTTTTTATAATCTTCTGGAGTATCCACAATAACTTTCATTTGCATGTTGTAATGAGAAGCACCACAAATTTTATTACAAAGTAATAAGTAATCAAAAGTATAAGGATCAAGAGCTGGCTCTCCTTTAGCAACTAAAGCAAGACTTTTCTTTGCTCTTATCTCATTGATTTTAGCCACTTTTTCAATCATATATGGCAACTCTCTATATTCGGCAGTTGTATATACCGGTTCGAAAGCAAACTCTGTAACCATACCGGGTACACAGTTCATTTGAGCTCTAAAATAAGGCATGTATGCAGAGTGCAATACGTCTTGAGAACGCATTTTGAAATGAATTTTTTTCCCTTTAGGAATGTGTAATTCAGTAACTACAATATCATCTTGAGAATATGGATCAGCTAAATCAACCCCTAAAGTATTCACTCCATCAATTAATCGTACATTAGCTTTACCCAATACATTGTCATTTCCGGCATATCTTGCAGTCCATTTAAATTGTTGAGCATATAATTCAATCACTACGGTTTCCTCATCTTCATCCACAAACATAATATTTGTCCAAGCATACAATCCGTATAGAATTAAACCTGCTAAAACAACCGCCGGGATAACACTCCAAATTGCTTCTAATTTATTATTATCAGCAAAATACAAAGCTTTTTGATCTTTTTTACCTCTGTATTTAAAAGCAAAATAGTGTAATAAAACCTGTGTGATGGCTTGAACTGTGAAGATTAAAAACCAAGTAATATTCATTAAATTATCAACTTGAGCACCATGCTGAGACGCCGGTGTATGAAGTACTAATCCACCCCAAGTATACAAACAAAATATTGTAAAGATATAAATGAAAGCTAAAAAGCCAAACATCAAATAACCTTGAACATTATTATCATTATCGGAAGCAACTTGAGAATTGTCCGAACCTGATCCCACTTGAGTAAGATCAAATATTTTCGTCAATTGCCATAAAGCTACAGCCAATAAAACTAAAACTATAATTACCAACAAACTTGTCATCTGTTTATCTCTTTAAATATTAATAATGAAAATGTTTACTTTCTTCTATAAATGGATTTCTTTTTGGCAACAAAGGAGCTTTAGATAATGCATTAAATACAGCATAAATAAATAATCCTAAGAAGAAAAGAACTGATGAAATTTCTGGAATTCCTATAAACCATCTGTCACCTACAGTTCCTGGCATAATCATATTAAAGAAGTCGATATAATGACCTGTTAAAATTACGACACCAGCCATAACCAAAATCCAAGTAATTCTTTTGAAATCTGTATTTATTAAAATTAATATTGGGAAAAGGAAGTTCATTACGACAGCTCCAAAGAAAGGAAGGTTGTACAATTGAATTCTAGTCACAAAATAAGTAATCTCTTCCGGTATATCAGCATACCAAATCAACATGAATTGTGAGAACCATAAATAAGTCCAAAAAATACTAATACCAAACATGAATTTAGCTAAATCATGTATGTGACTTGTATTAACGAATTCTAAATAACCTCTTGATTTAAGATACAATGTTACCATTGCAATCATAGTGATACCACTTACAAAGAAACTGGCAAATACATACCATCCGAATAAAGTACTAAACCAATGTGTATCAATAGACATAATCCAATCCCAAGACATAATTGATTCTGATACAATAAAGAAAACTAAAAATCCCGCAGTCATCTTGAAATTCTTTTTATAGAAAGAATTATCAGTAGACTCATCCTGAGCTAAACAGTTTTTGGCAGAAAAATGTCTGTAAAGATTCCATCCTAATAAGAAAATAACCGCTCTGGCAATCCAGAAAGGAAAATTCAAGTATCCAGATTTTCCGGCTATAAGTTTATCGTGTGCTACTACTTCGGGATCCAACCAAACAAATAAATGGTTAAAATGCAAACCACATAAAATTAAAATGATAAAGAAAATAACAGACCCAAAAGGGAGATAAGCCGTTATTCCTTGCATTACTCTAAACAGAACTGGAGACCAACCTGCTTGTGCAACATTTTGTATTGCATAAAAAGCAAGTACTCCCATAGCAATAAGCAAAAAGAAAATGCAGGCAACATATAAAGCCGCCCATGGTTTGTTCTGCAATTGATGTAAAACATGATTTAAATGTTCATTATGCTCAGCAACTTCTTTTGCTTCTTCAACTTTAGCATCTTTAGCAACAGCTGAATGATATTCTCCTGCTGATTTTGCCTCTTCATGTTGTGCTGCGCCATGACCTTCGTGACTCTCTGCAGCTAAAAGATTTTCAACTTCTTGAATATCTTTGGGTGCATTATAAAAACCATAACCTATTCCTAATAGACCAACTGCCATTAAGACTAAAGAAAAAGTTTTTAATTTATTTGAAAATGTATACATATCTATTACGATCAGTTTGTTCAACAATTATAATTGGCTTTTTAGTTTTAAAACATAGTCAGCAACCAACCAACGCTCATGAGCACTTAATTGATTCGCATGAGAACCCATTGCATTTAAACCATAAGTCTCAACATGAAAAATACTTCCTTCAGTGATGTTTCTGTCTTTGTAATTTGGTACACCAAGAAATTTTTCTCTTTCCACCAATTTACCTTTACCATCACCAGCAGCACCATGACAACTGATGCAATAAATTTCAAAAAGTTCTTTTCCTTTTCCTGAGTTTCTTTCAATAGAATCTAAAGGAGATTTAAGATTAGCTTTTGCTAATTCATACCCTGCTGTAGAATTTTCATACTCATATGGTTCAAAACCTCTATTGATAGTACCTGGTACCGGAAGTTGACCTTCTTTTCCGTTTTTAAATGCATTTGATTCTGAATAGGTTTCATAACCTACAGATTCATACATATTAGGAAAATATTGATAGTTAGGCGCTGATTTATTAAAACATGATGTCGCTGAAACAAAAATGCCTAATAATAGTGTTATTTTATATATCCTTTTCATATCTAGATTAATGCTTTTCTATTACTTTAACTTCTACAGCTCCCGTATTTTTGAAAAAAGAAACCAACTCTTCTTCATTATTATTAACAGCTACTTCCATCAAAAAATGGTCATCAGTTGTTCTTACATCTGGATTTTCAGCTTGCTTAAACGGCCACAATTTACTTCTCATATAAAAAGTAATAACCATTAAATGCGCTGCAAAAAATACAGTCATCTCAAACATAATAGGCACAAATGAAGGCATGTTTTGAATATAACTGAAACTTGGTTTACCTCCAATATCTTGAGGCCAATCTTGAATCATGATAAAATTCATCATTGCGGTTGCAACAGATATACCAATGCATCCGTAAATAAATGCACAAATAGCTAATCTTGTAGGGGCTATTCCCATTGCTTTATCCAAACCGTGAACTGGGAATGGAGAAAACACTTCTTCAATATGATGTTTAGCAGTTCTTGTTTTCTTAACTGCATCCATCAATATATCATCGTCATTATAAATGGCGTATATTACTTTATTACTCATGATGTGAATCTTTATTTGCTTCTCTTTCTCTTATGTAATTATCTCCAGTCGCTTTTAATATTGTTTTTACCTCTGCTTGCGCTATAACAGGGAATGTTCTAGAATACAATAAAAACAACACAAAGAAGAAACCAATTGTTCCGATGAAAATTCCAATATCTACAAATGTAGGTGAGAACATCGTCCAAGAAGACGGCAAGTAATCTCTATGTAAAGATGTTACAATGATTACAAAACGCTCAAACCACATCCCTATGTTTACAACAATAGATATTATGAAAGAGAACATAATACTTGTTCTTAATTTTTTAAACCACATAAACTGAGGTGAAAACACGTTACAAGTCATCATTGACCAGTACGCCCACCAGTAAGGCCCTGTAGCTCTATTTAAGAAAGCATATTGCTCATACTCCACTCCTGAATACCACGCAATAAATAACTCAGTAATATAAGCAACACCAACTATCGAACCTGTAATCATAATAATGATGTTCATTAATTCGATATGTTGCAAAGTAATGTAAGCCTCAAGATTTGAAACTTTTCTCATAATGATAAGCAAAGTATTTACCATTGCAAATCCAGAGAAAACCGCACCTGCAACAAAGTAAGGAGGGAAGATTGTAGTATGCCATCCTGGAATTACAGAAGTCGCAAAGTCCATCGATACGATAGTGTGTACCGAAAGTACAAGAGGAGTTGCTAAACCGGCAAGCACTAAAGAAACCTCTTCAAAACGTTGCCAATCTTTTACTCTTCCGCTCCATCCAAAACTCAAAATTGAATATATTTTTTTATTGAAAGGAGTAATAGCTCTATCTCTCAACATCGCAAAGTCAGGCAACAATCCAGTCCACCAGAAAACCAATGATACCGAAAGATAGGTTGAAATTGCAAACACGTCCCAAAGTAATGGAGAGTTAAAATTCACCCAAAGTGAGCCAAATTGATTTGGTATAGGTAAAACCCAATAAGCCAACCATGGACGTCCCATGTGGATAATCGGAAATAAACCCGCTTGAATTACCGAGAAGATAGTCATAGCTTCCGCAGAACGGTTAATCGCCATTCTCCATCTTTGACGGAATAATAATAACACTGCAGAAATTAAAGTTCCGGCGTGACCAATACCTACCCACCAAACGAAGTTCGTGATATCCCAGGCCCATCCAACTGTTTTATTTAATCCCCATGTTCCAATTCCTGTAGATACGGTGTAAATAATACAGCCTAATCCCCAAAGAAAAGCTGTTAAAGCGATTGTAAATACAATCCACCAATGTTTGTTGGCTTCTCCTTCAACAGGCGCAGCGACATCTACTGTTACGTTGTGATAAGATTTATCACCTATAACTAAAGGCTTTCTAATACTAGAGTCGTATATATGAGACATATTCCTTTATATTGATTTTAAATTTATTTCTAAGTATTTCTAACTTTAACGTGATAAACCACATTTGGTTTTGTTCCAACATGCTCCAACAAATGATAAGATCTTTCGTCAGCAGCTAATTTAGTAACTGCAGCTTCTGTATCATTAACATCTCCAAAAATCATTGCTCCTGTAGAACAAGCATTTGAACAAGCTGTTTGAAACTCTCCATCAACAATAACTCTTCCTTCTCTTTTTGCTTTTAAAATTGTTGCCTGTGTCATTTGGATACACATTGAACATTTCTCCATCACTCCACGAGAACGAACATTTACATCTGGGTTTAAAACCATACGCCCTAAATCATCATTCATATGATAATCGAATTCACTGTTTTTGTTATACAAGAACCAGTTGAAACGACGTACTTTATACGGACAGTTGTTTGCACAATAACGTGTACCAACACATCTGTTGTAAGCCATATGGTTTTGACCTTGACGACCATGTGAAGTAGCTGCAACCGGACAAACTGTCTCACAAGGTGCGTGATTACAGTGCTGACACATTACAGGTTGGAAAGCAACTTGTGGATTATCTCCCGCTTTTTCCATTTCATTAAAAGTAGACAATGAACTAGACAAACCGGCAATGCCTTCTTTTCTTTCGTTATCACCCTCAAAAGTACTTTCAGATGAATAATATCTATCAATACGCAACCAGTGCATATCACGACTTCTTCTCACTTCAGTTTTCCCAACAACAGGAACGTTGTTTTCTGCATGACAAGCTATAACACAAGCACCACAACCGGTACATGCATTTAAATCAATAGAAAGATTGAAATGATGTCCTGTTGAACGATCAAATGAATCCCATAAATCAACAGATGTAGAAACTACCTCTTGATGATTTAAAGATACCATAGGCACTTCATTCCATTCTTTAGCATCTTTGGTATTGAATATTTCCAAAGTAGTTTCTTTGATAATATCCCCTCTACCCATCAATGTTTTTTGACCTTGAACACAAGCAAACTCATGTTCTCCATCTGCTTTTACCAATGTAACTGATTGTACATCATTAAAACCTTTATATAAAGCGTAAGCATTTACACCTACTTGCATTTCTTCTTTTAGCGCTGCTTTACGTCCGTAACCAAAAGCCAATCCCACTGTTCCAACAGCCTGACCTGGCTGAACAATAACCGGAACGTTTTCTAATTTCAAACCATCAGCAGTAGTAATAGTAGCATAACTACCATTTAAACCTCCATTAGCAACAATTTCATTAGAAAGACCTAATGTTTTTGAATCAGCATTAGAAACTGTTACATAATTATCCCAAGATACTCTTGTAATTGGATCCGGAAACTCTTGCAACCAAGGATTGTTTGCTTGTTGTCCATCCCCCATACCTGTTTTAGTATACAAAACCAATTCTAAACCTTGTGCGGCTTTTGCTTTGGATAAAGCAGTTGCAGCCCCTGTATAATCAGCTGCTCCACCGGATAATGCTTGTGTTGCTCCAACAAAAACACCATCATGAAGCACCTTATTCCAAGTAGAACCTGAAATAATAGAAGCTGAATTTGCTTTTATATAATCATAATAAGTTATTGTAGCACCATTCAATGACAATAACACATCTTGAAATTGTTTAGTATCAAATAAAGGACGAATCGTTGGCTGAGTCAAACTATAAGTCCCCTTTGTAAGAGACAAATCTCCCCAAGATTCTAAATAATGAGGTGCAGCTGCAGCAATTGTTGCTGCTGATGCAGTTTCATCTTCTTTCAAAGAGAAAGAAACAGAAGTTGTCACTTTTTTAAGCCCTGTTACAAATGATGCTGAATCAGCTAAAGTATACACCGGATTAACACCACTCATAATTAAGGTATGAACACTTCCTGCATTCATATCACTTAACAATTGAGCAACTTGTGCGTCAGATCCTTTTCTAATTTGTCTTGTTCCAACTGTACTAAAAGCTTCACTGGCCAATGCCTGATTAATAGCCAAAACTAATAATTGTGCATTTTTATCCTGAATACCAGAAACCAAAACTCCTTTTGATCCAGCTGCTTTTAATTGCTGACCCGCTTTTGTTACTTCTGCTTTAAATTTTTCATCTAAAGATACCGCAACTGCAGATCCTGTAATAATATTATATAAATGTACAAGAGCTTGTTTTTGATTTGCAGTAGACATTGGCAAACGTTTATCCGCAGCTGCCCCTGACAAAGTCATATTAGCCTCTAACTGAAAATGACGGGACATTTTTCCATTTTTAGGAATTCTGCCTTGAGCATAACCCGCATCATATCCACCACCTTGCCAATCACCTAAAAAGTCAGCACCAACAGATACAATAAGAGAAGCTTTTGAAAAATCATAATCAACCAAAGCTCTTTCTCCATAAACCGCTTCAAAAGCATCTAAAGCCTCAGAAGAAGAAACAGCATCATAAACCACATGTTTTGCAGACGGATTAGCAGCAATGAATTCACCAATAATTTTTTCAGTAGACGGACTCGCCAATGTATTTGTCAATAACACCACTTGCCCACCTTTAGCTTTAGCATCAACAAGACTTGATTTTATTTTTGCTTCAACCGCAGACCATGTTGCATTTTTACCTTGAATTTTAGGCTCTTTCAAACGCATACTATCATACAATGACAATATAGACGCATGAATTCTCGCATTAGCGGCAAATTTCGCCCCAGAAATAGTATTATTATCTACTTTAATAGGACGCCCTTCACGTGTTTTAACAAGAAGATTTGCAAAATCAAAACCATCAAATACAGAAGTAGCATAGTAATCTGCCACCCCAGGGATGATTTGTTCCGGTTGCAATACATAAGGAATCGACTTGTGCACAGGTCCTTCACAAGCTGCTAAAGTTGCAGCAGCAGTACTAAACCCAACGTACTTTAAAAAATCACGACGTGAAGTCGAAGAAGATGCCAACGCATCGTTATTACCCAAGAATTCATCTGTAGGAATTTCTTCAACAAACTCGTTATTTCTAAGCGCCTCAACAATAGAACCATTTTCTAGTTCCTCAACACTTTTCCAGTATTTTTTGTTTGATGACATTGTATATAAATATTAAAATCTTAATAATTTGATTAATAGTGGCATTTTCCACACTCTAAACCTCCCATTTGAGCCGCTGTCAATTTATCAACTCCGTATTTTTTAGAAAGCTCTTCGTGTATTTTATCATAATACGCATTACCTTCCATTTTTACGTCAGTTTTTCTATGACAATCCACACACCATCCCATAGTTAATTTAGAATACTGTTTCATGATTTCAAATTCCTGAACAGGTCCATGACATGTTTGACACTCTACCCCAGCAACAGAAACGTGTTGCGAGTGATTGAAATAAACAAAATCAGGTAAATTATGAATACGAACCCATTTAACAGGTTGCGTTTTTCCAGTATAAGATTGCGTAGTTTTATCCCAACCAACAGCAGTATATAATTTTTGGATTTGCTCGTCATAAAAAGCCTTGCTATATTCAGGAGTAGCAGTTGTTTCAGCCACTTCTGAGATATTCTTATGACAGTTCATACAAACATTCAACGAAGGAATTCCAGCATTTTTACTCACACGAGCAGCAGAGTGACAATATTTACAGTTTATCTCATTATCACCAGCATGAATTCTATGAGAATAATGTATCGGTTGGATTGGTTCATAATTCTCATCTACACCTACTTGCATCAAGAAGCCATACACAAAATAACCACTCGCCAACAATAAAAATATAGAGGTTACCAAAACTAAAAATTGATTTTTAGCAAATGCTTTCCAAACTGAAACCTTAGGCTGTTTTGGCTCCACTTCGATACCATTAGCCTTAGCAACTTTAGTCAAAACCTTATTCACCAAGAACAACATCACAACCAACATTACCATAACAACAGCCAAAGCAGCCAATATGATTGTACTAGAAATACCACTATCCTGAGCAGCACTTCCAGCAACCGGAGCACCAGCTGCCGCAGCAGGAGCTTCAGCTTTTGGCTCTGATGTATAAGCTATAATATTATCAATATCACCCTCTGATAATTGAGGAAAAGGAGTCATCACCGCTTTATTATTGTCGTTAAACAATTTTACAGCCGCCGCATCTCCTGATTTAATCATGTCAGAACTATTATGCACCCATTTGTAAATCCATGCCATATCATGTTTACCAGAAACTCCTCTTAAGGCAGGACCTGTTGACTTAGCATCTAATTTATGACATGCCGCACAATTGGTATTAAATAGCTCTTTACCCTTCACCGGGTCGCCACCTTGAGTAGCTGCAGGGGCTTCAGCTGCTGCTGCAGGAGCAGCATCTTGTGCAAATGAAGTAAAGGAAAAACTCAGTGCTAATGCAAAACTGAAAAATAATTTCCTTGAGATCGAATTATGGTTACCCACCTTTTTCATATAGTATAATGATTATCTACTAAAAATTGGCACGGTTTTTTCCACACATAATATATGAAAAAAATCCGTCCCTTTATTATAAACTTCGACAAAAATACGACTTATGTACTATTCTCAAAACCCTAAAATAGTCTTAAATTCAATTTATATTAATTCTAAATAATATTTTTTACAATCATTCGTTCAATAAACATTATTTTTGCATAAAAACGTCCACATTATGAGAATTTTAAGAATTAATTTAATTCACTTTTACACCTTTTCATTAGGTCTTTTTGCCTGTCAAATGAATGCTCAAGACCAAAATATTAACATTAATCAAGACCAAAAATTTGAAAAACTACTAAACGAAAAGAGAAAAATTAACAATTCTATAACTGTAAATGAGCTATATAAAATACAAGTCTTTAGCGGAAACAGTGAAAAAGCAAAAACAACATTAAACGAATGCAAACGGGATTTCGAAGATCTGGATGCAACAATTGTATTTAACACGCCCAACTATAAAGTTTGGGTAGGAAATTTCAAAACCAGAATTGATGCCGAACGAAATCTGATTGAAATCAAAAAAAATTACCCTAATGCCCTTTTAATAAAACCGCAAAAATAATTTCAATCCACGACAAAATTGTTACACTTTAAACAAAAAAGCAACTCGTTGAGAGTTGCTTTTTTGTTTAAACCAGCACTGAAAATGCTGTATTTATATTTAAGATTCAATTTAAATATTAAACACTAACCACATTCCTTACTTAAAATAAATCTGTTTTTAAAACTGCCCCACTACTGGCATTTGTAACCAGACTTCTGTATTGACCGAGCCATTTTGAGTGTAACTCTTTTTTCAAAGGAACAAACTCCGCTTTTCTTTTTGCAATTTCTTCATCACTTAAATTTACAGACAAAATATATTGATCCACATCAATATGAATCTCATCACCATCTTTAAGCAATCCAATCATACCTCCTTCAGCAGCTTCCGGACTAACATGACCAATACTCGCCCCTCTTGTAGCACCACTAAACCTACCATCTGTAATTAAAGCCACTTTGGCACCTAACCCCATTCCCATTATTAATGATGTTGGCGCCAACATCTCTTGCATCCCCGGACCACCTTTAGGACCTTCATATCTAATAACAACAACATTACCGGCTTTCACTTTACCTCCTGTAATCCCCGCTATCGCTTCAGGCTGACCATCAAAACACACCGCAGTTCCAGTAAAAACCCTATCACCCGTAATTCCTGCCGTTTTAATCACCGCACCTTGTTCTGCTAAATTACCATACAAAACTGCCAAACCTCCCACTTTGGAATAAGGATTATCAATCGTATGTATAATATTAGTGTCTTTAATATAAGCATCCTTTATTTTTTCCAATACCGAATCACCGCTTATGGTAGGATTATCTAACAATATGTCATCGCCTCTTTTGGTCATTTCTTTCATCACTGCATTTACACCACCCGCTTTGTTGATGTCTTCCATATGGACAGTAGACAAGCTTGGTGAAATTTTTGCGATATGGGAAACTTTTTTGGAGATGTTATTAATATCTTCAAGATTAAAATCAACATCTGCCTCTTTGGCAATGGCCAACATGTGCAAAACGGTATTTGAACTTCCACCCATGGCCATATCTACCGCAAACGCATTTCGTACCGCATTTTCATTTAATATATTTCTAAGTTTAAATTTCTCGGTTAACGCTTTGTCTTTGGCAATTTCACAAATTCTTCTGGCAGCGCTTCTATATAGTTCTTCCCGCTCTTTGGTCAGTGCCAAAATGGTTCCATTACCAGGAAGCGCTATTCCCATGGCTTCCATAAGGGTATTCATGGAGTTTGCCGTAAACATTCCCGAACAACTTCCACCACTCGGACAGGCGTTACACTCAATATCTTTCAACTCTTCATCATTCATCTCACCAGCTTCATACTTCCCAACAGCTTCAAAGGCGGTAGCAAGATCAATAGGAACACCATCTTTGGTATGTCCTTTTTTCATAGGACCTCCACTAACGAATATAGTTGGGACATCCACACGCAAAGCCCCCATAATCATTCCGGGAACAATTTTGTCACAGTTTGGAATAGCTATCATCGCATCTAATTTATGCGCATTCATAACTGTTTCGATAGAATTAGCAATAATCTCTCTTGATGGTAATGAAAAAAGCATCCCATCATGACCCATTGCAATACCATCATCTACTCCAATAGTGTTGAATTCAAATGGGACACAACCATTTGCCTTGATCTCCTCTTTTATAATTTTAGACACTCTATCTAAAAAAAAGTGCCCTGGAATAATCTCTATAAATGAATTAGCCACACCAATAAACGGCTTGTCAAAATCTTCGTCAATCAATCCTGTTGCTCTAAATAATGACCTATGGGGAGCTCTTTGATACCCTTTTTTTACTTCATCACTTCTCATAATAAATCTTTTTATATACTTTCAAATTTGAATTATTCTATTTTCGCCCAAAGATATATAATCTTAAAAATATAACCCGAAATCAAAAACCAAAAATCATTTTTAATTTTACCATGTATTTGACTTTTGACTTAACGTCAGTGCACCAACCAAGAATATTATTTATTAGCTAATCATCACTCGACCTAAAAGCGGTGAGAAAAACTCTTAAATACAAAAAATCCCGATTGCTCGGGATTTTCTTATTTTTTACTTAGAAATTTTTATTTTAATTTCTTTTTGATAGCTACTTCATGATACGCTTCAATAACATCTCGTTCTTCGATATCATTAAATCCTTTAATTTGGATACCACAATCATAACCCTTAGCAACTTCTTTCACATCATCTTTGAAACGTTTCAACGCTACCAATTCCCCTTCATGAACCACCACTCCGTCACGGATAACCCTGATTTTAGCATTTCTGGTAATCTTACCATCCATGACCATCGAACCGGCAATAGATCCCACTTTAGAAATTTTGAATATCTCTCTAATTTCAGCAGTACCCAGAACTTCTTCTTTCATTTCCGGAGCAAGCATTCCTTCCATCGCATCTTTCAAATCATCGATTGCTGCATAGATGATAGAGTAGTAACGGATATCGATTTCTTCTTTATCAGCCAACTGTCTGGCATTACCTGCCGGACGAACGTTAAATCCGATAATAATCGCATCCGATGCAGAAGCCAACATAACGTCGGTTTCAGTAATCGCACCAACTCCTTTATGTATAATATTGATTTGAATTTCTTCGGTAGACAATTTAGAGAACGAATCAGATAATGCTTCAACAGAACCATCCACATCTCCTTTAAGGATTACATTCAATTCTTTAAATTGACCTAAGGCAATACGACGTCCGATTTCATCCAATGTAATATGACGTTGCGTACGTACCGATTGTTCACGCATTAATTGAGAACGTTTAGAAGCAATTTGTTTGGCTTCTTTTTCATCTTCAAAAATATTGAATTTATCACCCGCAGTTGGCGCACCGTCAAGTCCTAATACAGATACCGGTGTCGATGGACCTGCCTCGGTTACCGCATGTCCTCTTTCATCATGCATGGCTTTAATTTTACCATGATGCTTTCCGGCCAACATATAATCTCCAATTCTAAGCGTACCATGTTGTACCAATATAGTAGAAACATATCCTTTACCTTTATCTAAGAATGCCTCAACTACAGTTCCCTGAGCCGCTTTATTTGGATTCGATTTTAAATCTAAGATCTCTGCTTCTAATAAAACTTTTTCCAACAATTCTTTTACTCCGGTACCTACTTTTGCAGAAATATCATGCGATTGGATTTTTCCTCCCCAATCTTCTACGAGTAAATTCATACCCGCTAATCGTTCTTTAATTTTATCCGGATTAGCATTTGGCTTATCCACTTTGTTTATAGCAAAGATAATAGGAACGCCAGCGGCCTGAGCATGGCTGATTGCCTCTTTGGTTTGCGGCATGATATCATCATCCGCAGCAATTACAATAATAGCGATATCGGTTACCTGGGCACCACGGGCACGCATAGCGGTAAACGCTTCGTGACCAGGAGTATCAAGGAATGCGATTTTTTGACCGTTATCCAAAGTAACCCCATAAGCTCCAATATGCTGTGTAATACCTCCAGACTCCCCAGCGATTACGTTTTCTTTACGGATATAATCCAGCAAAGAGGTTTTACCGTGATCGACGTGTCCCATTACAGTTACGATAGGAGCTCTATAAACCAAATCTTCTTCTTTATCTTCAACAACCTCAATAGCTTCTTCGATATCAACTGTTATGAATTCGACATCATAACCAAATTCATCCGCCACAATGGTCAATGTTTCTGCGTCAAGACGTTGATTCATGGTTACCATGATTCCAAGAGACATACAGGTTCCTATCACTTTGGTAATCGGCACATCCATCATGATAGCAATTTCACCTACCGTTACAAACTCGGTAACTTTGATGGTTTTACTACCTTCTTCCAAGGCTCTTTGCTCCTCATCTGATTTTTGACGGTGCGTATCTCTTTTATCTCTTCTGTATTTAGCCGCTTTAGATTTTCCTCCTTTTTTTCCTTGAAGTTTTTCTAAAGTTTCACGGATTTGGTTTTTCACTTCCTCTTCGGTAGGCTCCACTTTAGCTACAATGGCTGGACGGTTTCCTTTTACAAAACCTGGCCTTGCACTTCTATTGGCATTAAAACCTCCACCACCGGTATTAGGCGTAATCTTATTCGGATTTGGAGCACCCGGAACTCCAGGAGTTGCAGGCGGTCGAGGAGTACCTGGTTTAGGAGCAATTCTTTTACGTTTGTTTTTATTGGCATTATTCGCTCCGGCAACACCAGGAACACCCGGTTTATTTGGAGTAATTTTCGGCTCTTCTTTTTTCTTTTTAGGTTTATTGAATTGAGATAAATCAATCGTTTGGCCTGTTAAAGTAGTCCCTGATAATTTTTGATACTGAGTGGTTATCGCTTCCTCAACAGGTGGAGCATCCGTTTTAGGAGCCTCTTCCTTAGCAACCGGTTTAGCCACTTCTTTCACAATCTCTTTTTGAACTTCTTTTACAACCTCTTTTACCTCAATAACAGGAGTAATCACTTTTTCAACAACAGGTTCTTTTTCAATAGGCTTGTCTGCAACAACTTCAGCTTTTACAGGCTCAGCTGGCGGCGCTGGAACTTCAGATGGAGAAATAGCCGGTTTTTTAGGATTAAGATCGATTTTCCCTACCTGAACAGGCCCCGTAACAACTGCTCTAGCCTTGATGACTTCTTGTTGTTTTAGACGCTCTTCTTCTTGCTTACGTTTTTCCTCTATCTCTCTTTCTCTTTCTATACGTAAAGCCTCTTTTTCTTTTCTCTTCTCTTCTCCTACTTCTTTTGAAGCTTCCTTATTCCCTCTGTCACCCGCAAATTGACCGCACAAGACATTGTATACATCATCAGAAATCTTCGTGTTTGGATTTGACTCAATAGCAATCCCCTTATCCTTAAGATAATCCACAGCTCTTTCTAAAGAAATATTCAATTCCCTTAAAACTTTGTTTATTCTAATAACTCTCTCTTCAGACATAAAACCTTTTTAATATTACCTATTTTGTTGTGTTGTTGGAAGCATCGAATTAATTATCAAACTCTTCTTTCAATATTTTCATTACATCCAGAATTGTTTCCTCTTCCAGATCAGTTCTTCTAACTAAATCATCTACGTCTTGTTTCAAAATACTTTTTGCAGTATCTAAACCAATCTTAGCAAATTCTTCGATTACCCATTCTTCGATTTCATCAGAAAACTCTGTCAATTCAACATCATCTTCATCTGCAGTAGCACCGGCCACATCTCCTTCACGGATTACATCTAACTCATAACCTGTCAACAGACCTGCCAATTTAATGTTATGTCCTCCTCTACCAATGGCTTTAGAAACCTCTTCCAATTTCAAAAACACTTCCGCTCTTTTTGTTTCCTCATCAATTTTGATAGAAGATACTTTTGCCGGACTCAATGCTCTTGTTATGTATAATTGAATATTATTAGTGTAATTAATAACATCAATATTTTCATTTCCTAATTCACGAACAATGCCGTGAATACGAGAACCTTTCATTCCTACACAGGCTCCTACCGGATCAATTCTGTCATCATAAGAATCTACAGCTACTTTGGCTTTTTCACCTGGAATTCTCACTACTTTTTTAACCGTGATTAAACCGTCAAACACTTCAGGGATTTCTTGTTCAAATAATTTTTCCAAAAACTTATCTGAAGTTCTTGACATAATGATTTGAGGTTTATTCCCTTTCAATTCAACGCTTTCAATAATTCCGCGAACATTATCCCCTTTACGGAAAAAATCAGATGGAATTTGTTTCTCTTTTGGCAAAACAATTTCATTTCCTTCATCATCGACCAAAATTACAACTCTTGGACGAACATGATGCACTTCTGCTGTATATATATCTCCAATAATATCTTTAAATTGTTTGTAAAGATTCGTATTGTCGTGTTCGTGTATTTTTGAAATCAAATTTTGACGCAATGCTAAAATAGCTCTTCTACCTAAATCAATCAATTTAACTTCCTCCGAAACTTCTTCACCAATTTCAAAATCAGCTTCAATTTTTCTAGCCTCTGTTAAAGTAATCTCTTCATTTTCAAAATCCAAGTCTTCATCAGCAACAATTACTCTTCTTCTCCAAATTTCCATATCTCCTTTATCAGGATTGATAATAATATCGAAATTATCGTCTGAACCGTATTTTTTCTTCAATGCATTTCTAAATACATCTTCTAAAATTGCCATAAGCGTTACACGATCAATAAGTTTATCATCTTTAAACTCTGAGAATGAATCGATTAATGCTAAATTTTCCATGCGAATTCTTTAATTAAAATGTTATTGTAACCACTGCTTCTTTTATATCTACATAAGGTAATTCCAGTCTTTTTTGTACTGTCTCTTTACCTTTTCCTATCTTTTTTGGTTCTCTTGCCTCCCAAGACAAAATTACAAAATCATCATTAGCATCCACTAACTCTGCTTCAATATTTTCTGTAGCAGTTTTCACCACCAATGTTCTACCAATATTTTTCTTGTATTGTCTGACATTCTTTAATGGAGAAGAAACCCCGGCCGAAGCCACTTCTAAAGAGAAATCCTGCTCTTCCCGATCCAAATTATTTTCAATTGTCCGGCTAATATCAATACAATCCTGCAAAGCAACCCCTTGATCACCATCTAAAGTCACGATAACTTTATAAGCATCTGTAATAGTAAGATCTATCAAAAAAAGCGACGGCCTTTCTGATAATGCCTCTGTTAACAACGTATTTACTTTTTCTTTAAATGTCATATTTTTATAAAAAGAGGGGACATCTAGTCCCCTCATTATTTAGATTTTAATAAATAACGGTGCAAATATAGTGTTTTTTTTACGAATCAAAAATAATTGATTACTGTTAAAATATTTCTTATCTTTATAAGAGGCTTAAAACAAAGATTTTTCCCATAATTAAATCTTCCAATCATGAAACGAATTCTAGTACCAACTGATTTTTCAGCACATGCAGACAACGCTTTGAAAGTAGCCGCAAAAATTGCAAAAAAAAATAATTGCGAGATTTTCTTACTCCACATGCTTGAAGTACCCAATCAAATGAACGATGCCATAACCGGAACCTCTAGCATTCCGGAGATAATGCTGTTCATACAAAAAGCTAAAGAATTACTTGAAAAAACCAAAACCAAAAGTTTCTTAAAAGGCATAGAAATCTCAGCACATTTAAAATTCGAAAAAGCCCACGACGGGATTTTAACCTTTAGCAAAAAAAACAAAATAGATTTAACAATCATGGGATCACACGGCATTTCAGGCATTGAGGAAATATTAGTGGGATCTAATACCGAGAAAGTTGTCCGCCTATCCGACACCCCTGTTTTAGTGGTAAAAAAAGATGCCACCGAATTCAAAACCTCGAAATTTGTTTTTGCCTCCGATTTTTCAAAAGAGACAAAAAAGCCATTCAAAAAAATGATTGAGTTTGCAAATATTTTTGGAGCCCAACTTAATTTAGTCATGATTTGCACCCCGAACAGCTTCAAACCCACCGCTCTTTCAGAAAAAATCATACAAGAATTCATAGCCGATTTTAAAATGAAAAACTACACTACCAGCATCTACAATGACGTCAACATCGAAAAAGGAATCATCAATTTTTCCAACACAATAAATGCTGACCTCATTGGATTATGCACCCACGGCAGAACAGGATTGGCTCATTTTTTTACCGGAAGCATCAGTGAAGACTTGGTAAACCACGCTACAAAACCGGTAATTACTTTTAAGATACAAAAAACTTAAGTTTTTCCAACCACTAAATTCACCCCATAAAAAAAGCCTCTCAAAAAATTGAGAGGCTTTTTATGTTGGTCTACAAGGACTCGAACCTTGAAAGACTGCACCAAAAACAGTTGTGTTACCATTACACCATAGACCAGCTTTGCTTTTGTTTAGCGAGTGCAAATTTAATACAAATTTTAAATTGCACAAACTTTTAATCTCTTTTTCTCAAAAAAAATCAAACAAACTCAATCACAGCAAAGATACAAAATAAAAAACACTTCAAAATCAAGTCGTTACCAAATACAATTTGTTAGATAGAAAATTTTGTTAATCCACATAACCTTAAATAAAAAAACATTTTCTTTGTAACCTTAAAAATAACTAAATTTCAATACATGAATAAGGCAACATTCAATTTCAAAAAATGGGATACTATTATAGGTTGGTTCACATTTGGAATAGCTTTACTAACATATACCTTAACCGTAGAACCTACTATGAGTTTTTGGGATTGTGGAGAATATATTGCTACTGCAGCAAAACTTGAAGTGGGACATCCACCGGGAGCTCCACTTTTTCAAATGATTGGCGCCTTTTTTGCCATGTTTGCATCAGACAATCAACATATTGCCCTAATGGTAAATATGACTTCTGTTTTTTCAAGTGCATTTACCATACTATTTTTGTTCTGGTCATCAACAATGATACTAAGAAAACTAATCTCAAAAGAGGCCGAAATCAATAAAGATAATGCTATTGTAATTTTAGGAAGTTCATTCATCGGCGCATTAGCCTACACTTTTTCAGATAGTTTTTGGTTTAATGCTGTAGAAGCCGAAGTATACGCTATGGCTTCTTTACTTATTGCATTATTACTTTGGCTGGGATTGCGATGGGAACAAGACATGGATACACCAAGAGGAAACCGATGGCTTTTAATCATTTCATTGGTAATAGGACTGTCTTTTGGTGTTCACTTCATGGCTTTATTGACCATCCCTGCTATTGGATTCCTATATTATTTCAAACACTACAAAACTGTTACCCTCAAAAATTTCATTGTTGCCAATATAATTGTAATCTCAATTCTATTATTCATATTCAAATTGTTACTGCCGCTAACCATGGCTACTTTTGGAAAAACAGAAGTTTTTATGGTCAATGAAATGGGACTTCCTTTTAACTCAGGAACCATCTTTGTGACCCTAGTACTCATTGCTTTATTTTATTTTGGATTAAAATATACCAAAAGCAAAGGCCTCATAACATACAACACCCTCATTTTATGCGTTTTGTTCATCTTAATCGGATTCTCCACTTGGCTGATGCTACCAATCAGAGCAAATGCCAATACCGTAATAAACGAGAACAAACCATCGGATGCGCGTGAAGTTTTAGCCTATTACAACAGAGAGCAATACGGCTCCAACCCTTTATTTTATGGACCACAATATACCGAAGCATTTGCCGGATTAGACAAAGACACCCCTTATTTAGACAAAGCACCTAACTATGAAAGAGATTACAAAACCGGAAAGTATGTTATTGTAAATAATTTCAAAAATGCAGAACAAAATAGCGATAATAATCAAAAAACAATTCTGCCTAGAATGTGGAGTACGGAACATATTGAAAACTACATCAACTTCACCAATCCTCCGCAATTCAAAATAAACCCCGACTATGCTTACGAAGATGATTTAGCCAAATACGGCATCGATGCCAGCAAATTATCCGAAGACGAATACAACAGAGCCATTGCGCAATTAAAAAATGAAGTAGAAAAAACAGTAACTGAATTTAGACATGCCTATGCTCAAAAACAGATTGACAACGAAGGCTATGTGAAGTTCTTAAGAAGTTATGGTGATTATTTAATAATCGAAAAACCAACAACCGCAGACAATCTGAGTTTTATGTTTGAATACCAATTCGGATATATGTATTGGAGATATCTGATGTGGAATTTTGTTGGAAGACAGAACGACAATCAAGGAAAATATGACTACCTGGACGGAAACTGGATTAGCGGAATTAAATTCCTTGACGAATTACATTTAGGCTCACAAGACAATCTGCCTTCTGATTCCTTAAACAATAAAGGACGAAATGTATATTACTTTTTGCCTTTCATTCTGGGACTTATCGGATTAATGTATCATACCAGCAAAGATTTAAAAAGCTTCTATGTACTTCTAGCCCTATTCTTATTTACCGGAATTGCTTTAAAAATTTATTTAAACGAAAGGCCTTTCGAACCAAGGGAACGTGATTACGCTCTTGTTGGCTCTTTCTATGTTTTTGCGATTTGGATTAGCTTTGGCGTTTACTCCCTTTACGAAAGCCTCCAAAAATATTTGGCTCCAAAAATAGCCGGACCAATTATTATTACCGCCAGTTTATTAGCCGCACCGGTACTTATGGCATCACAAAACTGGGATGACCACGACAGATCCGATAAATACACGGCAACAGCAATGGCCAAAGCCTACCTCAATTCTTGTGACCCAAATGCCATATTGTTCACCATAGGCGATAACGACACCTTCCCGCTTTGGTACGCCCAAGAAATTGAAGGAATAAGAACCGACGTAAAAATCGTAAACACAAGTCTATTTATGACGGATTGGTATATCGACCAAATGAAAACCAAAACCTACGAATCAAACCCGCTACCTATTTCATTTACTCATGATCAATATGTTGGAGACAAATTAGATTATGTTGCTTCCATTCCAAAAATTGACAGCCGATGGGAAATCAAAGATTTTTTAAGTTTTATTAAAAATCCAAAATCTACTGTAGAGATGCAAAATGGACAAACCATCCATTTTTATCCAACAGACAAAATTCGAATTCCTGTTGATAAAAATACCATTATCAAAAACAAAGTAGTTGCTCCTAAATATTTCGACTCTATTGTTCCATACATAGATATTGATATTAAAGGAAATGCCATCTACAAAAACCGATTAATGATGCTTGACATTGTAGCGAATAATAATTGGAAAAGACCAATCTATTTTAGTGGTGGCGCTTTTGACAACGAAGATTACCTATGGATGAAAGATTATCTTCAATTAGACGGAATGGTGTATAAATTAGTTCCTATAAAAACAGTGATTCCTAAAGACGGGAATCCGCTAGAAATGGGACAAATTGATGCCGATAAAATGTATGCTAACATTATGAGATGGGATTGGGGAAACAGCGAAAGTGACAAAATATACCACGACCCTGAAACCAGAAGAGAAAGTATCACGTACAGAACCAATTTAGCCCGATTGATGGATAAATTGATCGCAGAAGGCAAAACAGATAAAGCAATACAAGTTATTGAATTGGCCTTAACAAAAATGCCATTAGACAAATTTGGCTATTATTCGTTGATTGAACCGTTTGCTAATGGCTATTATAAAATAAATGAAAAAACCAAAGCGCAAGACCTTTTAAACAAATTGATGACCAAATACAAAGAAAGTCTTAATTATTACAGCAAAATATTACCTTCTGAACAAACAGACAATGCAATTGATATTGTTACTGATATGGAACGCTACAGAAGCTTACTGCATGTAATGAAAGCCAACGGGGATCTTCCTTTTTATGAAAAAAACAAAAAAACATTCAATACTTATGTAGAAATGTTTGGTCGTTTTGGCCGTGAGAAAGAATAATTTTTAACCGACACTATTTTCAAAAAAATGTAGCAATACCAACAGTGATATTGCTACATTTTTTGATTATAATTTAAACTAAAACAAATGGGATTTTATTGGATTAAAACAAATTCGATTATTAAAAAACTATTCTCACAATATGTGTGGGATGTACCCAATACTGAAAATAAAATCTACCTCACTTTTGATGATGGCCCAACATCAAAAATCACGGAATGGGTTTTAGATGAATTAGAAAAGCACCATGCCAAAGCTACTTTTTTTTGCATAGGAAAAAACATAGAAACCAACCCCGAAATCTATAAACAAATCGTCCAAAAAGGACATCGAATCGGCAATCATACTTTCAACCATTGGAATGGATGGAAAACAACAACAGAACGCTATCTGAAAAACATTTCTTTGTGCGAGAATTTAATTTCCAAAACAAACAGTGAAACCAAAATTTTTCGACCTCCTTATGGCAAAATAAAACCCACTCAAACCAAAAGACTAAGAAAATTGGGGTATAAAATTATTATGTGGGATGTTTTGAGCGCAGATTTTGACCAAACCATTACACGCGAAAATTGCTTAGAAAATGTAATCTCTAATATAAAAGAAGGAAGTATAATTGTTTTTCACGACAGCCATAAAGCATTCCAAAACCTTGAATATACTTTACCCCGAGTTTTAGAATATATCGACAAAAACAATTTTAGTTATGGTGTGATACCCTAACAAACCGTGTTTATAGTTGTTCCTGAACTAATCCTATAATGGTATTAGCATCAAGCTCTCCTGATTGCCTCCATTTCATTTGGCCATCTTTATAAATCATCAATGTAGGCACCCCTTTAATCCGCAAGGCTTCCGCTAATTCTTGATTTTTATCTACATCAATTTTAATAACTTTAGCCTTGTCGCCAAGTGCTGCAGCTACATCTCTTATAACTGGATGCATCAATATTGATGATTCATTCCAATCTGTGTAAAAATCGATTAACACAGGTACGTGCGCGCTTATTAATTCCCCAAATTTTGACATAAAACCAACGAATTTAATTTTTAAATCTACTAAAAAAATAGATATTAATGTACAAATGTAGCATTTTTAACTAATTATGTCACTTTTGCGCCTTTTTTTAGTTCAAGTACCGTAATTTCAGGCATAATTCCAACCCTGCCAGGGTAAGCATGAAACCCAAATCCTCTATTTACATAAACATATCTCCCCAAATGCTCATACAAACCAGCCCATTGGGCATACACATATTGTGCTAAACTCCATTTAAAATAACCCGGAATTTCGATACCAAATTGCATTCCGTGTGTATGCCCCGATAATGTCAGGTGAAAATTCTTTTCGTGATTTTTAATCTCATAATCCCAATGACTCGGATCATGACTCATCAAAATTTTAAAATCTTCTTTAGGAATATTTGCAGAAGCCTTTGCTATATCTCCTGCTTTTTTAAAATTATGCCCCCAGTTTTCCACACCAACTAAGGCAATTTTATCCGCTCCTTTTTGAATATAAGTATGCTCATTCAACATTAATTGAAAACCTATTTGTCCATATAAATCTTTTATCGCCTGAAAATTTTCTTCTTTATCCTTTTCAGTTGGCCAGGTTACATATTCCCCATAATCGTGATTCCCAAGAACCGAAAACTTCCCATACTCATGTTTCTTAATCCGATTAAAAGTATCTATCCAAGGTAGCATTTCCTTGGCAGCTGTATTTACAATATCCCCGGTAAACAAAATCATATCCGAATTTTGTTCGTTAACCAAGTCAATAGCATAATTAATCTTGTCCGGATTATCAAAACTTCCGCTATGCACATCTGATATCTGGGTAATGGTAAACCCATCAAAGGCATCGGGTAAATCCGGAAAAAAGATGCGTTGTTTGATGACTTTGTAATTGTATTTCCCAATGGTTACTCCGTACAACAAAGACATAAAAGGAATTGCCGCCAATCCCATTCCCAATTGGCTCACAAACTTTCGTCTTGAACCAAGAAAGGAATCACTGTTTTTATCCACCATATAGTGAACCGATCCGGCTCCAATTCTAAAAATATCCTCTCCCAATAAAAGCAAGGTTAAAACAATTTTAGGCAAATACACCACCAGGAGCAAGCCCATGGTAAACATCGTTTGTTTTGTTTGACCTACAGACCGGTCAAATTGGGTAAAAGAATAAATGATAAACAACAAAACAAAAGCACTGATAACTTGATATGATATCAAAATCCAATTCGTCTTTACTAAAGTTTTAAATGCCTGAAAAGCATAAACTTCAACAAGAATAAGAATTAGACCCAGTAACAGGACACGAAAAACCATTATGATATTATTTTTTAACAAAATAACAAATTAAGAAAACAATATGGATTTATATTAATCAATATTTAACTAAAATTGTACCAATTTGTTTTTGATATTATCCTACATAAAAAAAGCTGATAAATTCCTTCACCAGCCTTCTTTAATTAAAACTATTATTGTTTGATTATCTTTTTTTTATTACACCAACAACCTAATCAAAATACAAAAGAATAATTTGCTTTTTATTCAGATCGAATGTATAATGGTAAAATGAAGACCAAATGAAGATGGATTACCCTGCAGAAAGTTTGACTTTCCTTTATGCTTTTAGCTATTTAAACCAAAAAAAATAATAAAATTTGGAAAGACTTTTTAAAACCCAATTGCTTATTTTTACAAACTAATTTTTTTATATGTCAGCTCAAAAACGCCTTTTTCTTCTCGATGCTTATGCTTTAATATTTCGCGGGTATTATGCCTTTATAAAAAATCCAAGAATCAATTCAAAAGGAATGGACACATCCGCCATTATGGGATTTATGAATTCCCTGATGGATGTCATTAAAAGAGAAAGACCCGATCATTTGGCTGTAGCTTTTGATAATGGCGGAAGCAACTTACGAAACGAAATTTACCCTGAATACAAAGCCCATCGTGACGCGACTCCAGAAGCGATTAAAATTGCCGTTCCTTACATTCAGGAATTACTAAAAGCCATGCATATTCCTATTATCGAGGTCAAAGGATTTGAAGCCGACGATTTAATCGGGACCATCGCCAAACAGGCGGAAAAACAAAACTACCAAGTATTCATGGTTACCCCTGATAAGGATTTTGCCCAATTGGTTTCCGAAAATATTTTTATGTACAAACCGGCCCGAATGGGGAACGGAATAGAAATTTGGGGAATCCCGGAAGTACTGGAAAAATTTCAAATAGAAAAACCCGATCAAGTAATTGACTTCCTGGGTATGATGGGAGACACCGCAGATAATATCCCTGGATTGCCCGGCGTGGGAGAAGTTACCGCAAAGAAATTACTCAAAGAATTTGGAACCCTGGAAAACCTTTTGGCTAACACCGACAAGCTCAAAGGAAAAATGAAAGAAAACATTGAAGCCAATAAAGAAAAAGGACTTCTGTCCAAAACATTGGCCACAATTCTCTTAGACTGTCCCGTTGTTTTTGATGAAACCGATTATGAACTATCTACACCGGATGTAGAAAAAACAGATGCCTTATTCAACGAATTGGAATTCCGAAGGATGGCCGAACAGTTTGATGCGATTTTCAAAAAGGACAAAGCTGCAACAACTAACAATCCGGTTGACGAAGCTAAATTATACAAAAAACCACAACCCAAAAACGAAGAGCAATTCGATCTTTTTGGCAGTGCCATTCCGGAAGATAATTCAAGCACAACACATCATCAATATTACAACACCTTAGAAAACACTGAACATTCGTATCAAATCATCCAAGGGGATTTAGGTGTTAAATTATTATTGCAAAATTTACTCAAGCAAGAATCTGTTTGTTTTGATACCGAGACTACAGGACTGGATGCTTTGCATGCTGAATTGGTTGGAATATCTTTTTCCTATGAAAAAGGAAAAGGATTTTATGTCCCATTCCCGGAAAATCAGGAAGAGGCTCAAACTTTAATTGAAAAATTCAGACCGTTTTTCGAAAATGAAAGTATTGGAAAAATTGGTCAGAACATGAAATATGACTTAAAAATCCTTTCTAATTACAGCATTACCGTCGCAGGAAAATTATTCGACACTATGATTGCGCATTATTTGATTAATCCGGATATGCGTCATAATATGGATATTTTGTCTGAAACCTATCTGAAATATTCCCCTCAGTCTATCGAGACATTGATTGGCAAAAAAGGAAAAAATCAAAAATCAATGCGTGATGTTCCATTGGAAGACATCAAAGAATATGCTGTCGAAGATGCCGATGTTACCCTTCAACTGAAAGAAATCTTCACTGCCGAACTGGACAAAACAGAGACGAAGAAACTTTTTGAGGAAATTGAAATTCCGTTGGTAAAAGTCTTGGCCGATATGGAAAAAGAAGGGATTCGTCTGGATGTGGATTTTTTAAAAAGCATGTCGATGGATATGCAAAAAGAAATCAATGCATTTGAACAACAAATTTACGAAACCGCCGGTGAGAAATTCAATTTGGCATCCCCAAAGCAATTGGGAGACATTTTATTCGACAAATTGAAAATTGGCGGAACTAAACAAAAGAAAACCAAAACCGGTCAATATGCTACCGGCGAAGAGGTTTTATCTTATTTGGCGAATGATAACCAAATTGTAAAAGACATTCTCGAATGGCGTCAGATGGTGAAATTGCAAAGCACTTATATTGATGCGTTGCCAAACCAAGTCGATGCAACAACAGGACGTGTTCATACTGATTATATGCAAACTGTTGCCGCTACGGGCCGTTTGAGTTCAAATAACCCCAACTTACAGAACATTCCGATTCGTACTGAAAGAGGCCGTCAAATCAGAAAAGCATTTATTGCCAGAGACGAAAATTACACCTTACTTTCTGCGGATTATTCCCAAATAGAATTGCGTATTATTGCTGCTTTGAGCGGGGAAGAAAACATGACTAAGGCCTTCCAAAATCATGAAGACATCCATAAATCGACCGCTTCGAAAGTATTCAACGTACCGTTGGAAGAAGTGACCAGAGAACAGCGAAGCCATGCCAAAACAGTAAATTTCGGAATCATCTATGGTGTTTCGGCGTTCGGATTGAGCAATCAAACCAACTTATCCCGAAAAGAAAGCGCAGACTTGATTGAAGCCTATTACCAGACTTATCCAAAATTAAAATCGTTCATTCAGGAACAGATTGATTTTGCCAGAGAAAAAGGCTATGTAGAAACCATTTCGGGAAGAAGACGTTATTTAAAAGACATCAATTCACAAAATGCAATTGTGAGAGGTGGCGCCGAGCGAAATGCAGTCAACGCCCCTATCCAAGGTTCGGCAGCCGACATCATTAAAATTGCGATGATTAATATCCATAAAAAACTGACCTCCGAAAATTGGAAAAGCAAAATGCTGTTGCAAGTACATGATGAGTTGGTGTTCGATGTTCACAATTCGGAACTCGAAAAAATCCAACCGATGATTAAACACGAAATGGAAAATGCCTTTATAATAGATGTTCCGTTGGATGTTGAAATTGGAATCGGTAAAAACTGGCTGGAAGCGCATTGATATTTAACTCCAAAAAAAAACGTTGATAGAAACCCTTTACCGATAAATCGTAAAGCTACCGGCGGACACAAATATTTTTTTATTTACGGCCCCTAAAAATCTGTGAGAATTTGCGATCCTGATAGATTCTGCACTGTCATCATCTGTGCCCTATTTTAAAATTGTATCCACATGATAAGTTGTAAAGAGGCTTTCTCTTCAGAACGGATTCGCATTAAGGATTGAGGCATTATTGAAGCTCCCTAAAAGAAGTGACTGCCGAAAGCCCGAGTCACTTCTTTCAATGGAATACCCCAAAAGGCTACCTCAAAAATCGATAAGTCACTTTTAACATAAACACATTTTCCGGTCTTTTTCCTAAAATCTGGGAGTCTAAACTATCGAACAATCTATCCTTGGGATTGCCTGATCCGACGGTGCCTTGAGACCAAACCAAATAGATTTCCGAGCCCGGGATGTATTCCCAACGCAACACTAGATTGGAACGGAATTGTACAAACGAAAAATTGGGATTTGAAAAGGAATAATCGGTCACACCATTCTTGTTTTCATCCACAATATATGCATTTGCATTATCGTCGTAAGCGATTTGGCTGTTGTCATATAACGCAATTCTATCCCCATAATAGAAAGCTATGGGATTGGTAACATAATTAAATGCCGAATATTTCCCCATCGAAGCAAACGGCTGTCCATAATACTGAATGGTAAAATTCGGATTTAAATTATAATTCAATCGTAAGGAAGCGCTAACTGTTTGCTGGTCTAAATTTGATGTAATATAACGTCTCCCTCCTTCAAAAGCAGATTGGGTTACGTATTGTGTTTTACTTTTATTGCTGTTGTAATTAGGGTTTATAGATATTGACAATGCATTTGTAGGCTGATAAGTAAAACTCGGATTAAACTCCGTGTATGAAAACGAATTGTCTTTACCTCGCGCAAAAAATATCCCGGCCTCAAAACGAAGTTTCTTCCGTGTATCGGTACCAAAAACATTATAACTCACAAATTCGTCTGAGAATCTGAATTTTGGCCCGCCTTGTAAATAGGCATTGTTATAAATTCGGGGTTTGTATGAAAATCCTATATTGGCCCACCAATAATTTTTTAATTCGCCTCTCCCTAAAAGATCATAATATGTTCTGTTGTGAAACCCTCCAAAATCATAAGTGGTAAATGGCTCAAAACGGACCATTCCGCTTCTAAAAATACCAAACGGTTTTAAGGACTGATAACTAACATATAAGGTTTGCTTGATTTCATCGGCCTGACGAAGGAAACCGATATCATTGAGTTCTAATTCTGGTGAAAGCCAGGTGACACTAGCCTTGTATCGCCAATGCCCCTCAGACACTTTACCTGCTTCTATCTTTCCACCAGTTCCTGTTAATGAGGTTCGGGTATCATCAACCGAAACATAATCGGCATCGACCCGTTGAAACAAATGGGTTAATTCTTTTTGAGTATTTGTAATGGATTCTCTAGAACCCAAAACATGACTAGCCACAATATTTCCGGTGACAAAATATTTTCTGTCATTCCAATTGTGTTTAAAATCCAATCCCCCAGAATAGGCTGCTTTCCGCAAAAACAACAACTGCGGCTCTAGCGAATTTCGATTGGTCGCGGTGAAAATAGCACCCACAAAACTGTTTTTATTGTTGAAATCCTTTTGGACACGACCCACCAGATAATTCGTGAGCGGCTCCACCAATACTTTTTTACGTTCTGAACCATTGTCAATTTTGGCATATTCATTTGCCGTCACGCTTTCCAATACTCCTACAGACCACCCGTTTTGCGTTTTACCGCTAAATTTTGCCGCCCCAAAAATGGTGGAACTTTGGGGAACCTTGATAAATTCGCCCTTGTTTATAGGGATACTTGCTTGCGGACTTCTGCCGATACGTCTCGAATAAAAGAGATTGTCCTGGTCGTTTCCAAAATTGTAATCGAAAATGTTTTTGTTCTCTATAAAAAACGGACGCCGTTCCTGAAGAAATATCTGAAAACCGTCCAATACAATTGCCGCCGGGTCTGCTTCGACCTGACCAAAATCTGGATTTATGGTTGCGTCTAGCGTTAGATCGTTGGTGACACCCATCTTGACATCCACTCCCCCATTAAGGGCTATGTCATTTCCGTCGCGAAACGGATTGTCCTTTTCCTTTTGATATACATCCGCTTGCGTCAATACATAAGGCTGAATTTCGAGCTGTTTCTGGGGTTTCAAATGTATCAAACCGCGCAATTCCCCGAACTCGCTCACCCAACCTGGAGCGTCAGCCGGAATGCGTTGCCAAATGGAGCGTTCCTGTTTTCTAAAATACCTGCGGGTTGCCTGAAAACCCCAAACCTGATCCTCGCTATCACTAAATTTTAATTGGCTCAACGGTATTTTCATTTCGGCCGTCCAACCCTCGGCATCGACATTGGTTTTCACGTACCAGATCGGATTCCAACTGGCATCCCAATTGTTCCCGTTGTCGGCAATGAATTCATCACTCTTTACCCCAGAGGCCGAAATGGTAAACGAAAATCCCGAACGCATATCATGATAACTGTCAATATTCACTTCCACAAAATCCCCATCAAAACCATCTCGTCTGGACAGCCTTTTGACAATTTTATCAGGTTCATGATCATAACACCTGAAAGCCACATACAGATATTTTGAATCATAAACCACTTTAAATTTAGTTTGCTCCGTTGGCGGGGTGTTTTCGTCGGGCAGGTTTTCCACAAAATCACTCTGCCAATCTACAATGTCCCAGCCGGCATCGGTCAGAAGACCATCTATGATGGGAGACGTCACGTTATCCAATGATTTTGTGGTATAGACTCTCTTTTGAATTATAGCGGCTTGTTGGCCAAAGCAAAAATGAGAAAGGAATAAAGATAAAAGTAAGAATCGTATATCGTGAATAGTCATATGATTTTTATTTATAACCTGAGTTCGATTAATAAGATGTTGATTATCCATAATTTTCATAATCCTGCAAGGTTTTCAAAACCTTGTAGGTATGTTTTTCAATAATTTTGATACCTACAAGGTCTGAAAAAAGACCTTGCAGGATTAATAATTTCAACAACTATATGTAAAACAGTGTTTTATCAATCAAACTCAGGTTTATAGCTAATTTATTTGCAAGCCGTTGGGTGTAATTATTTTTTCTTTTGCAATTCGATTGCATAACAATTACCATCGGCACTCCCAAAATAAACAGTGTTATTGGCAATAAACGGAGAGGAAACAATGGAACCCAATTTATAAAACAGATCCATCACCGTTTTATTGACGTCATAGAAAGAAAGATCGGCCTCTTTGGCAGCATAAGCAAAGTCAATGAGATTACTATTTAATATTTCTGGACCAAATAACTTTCTGTTTTCTGTGCTGTAACTATTCCATTCCGTGCCTGAAGATTTCGTATTTACAGCAAAGAAATTACCTGTGAAATCTCCGAAGTAAGCCGTTTCCCCTGCTATTGCCGGAGAGGAATATACATAACCGTTTGCTTTGAACTTAAATAATTCTTTTCCGTTTTTGGCATCCAGAGCAAGTAATGCAAGAGTATCTGATGTCCCTACATACACTACACCATTCACAACAACTGGAGAACTGATTATCCAAGAATAAGCGGCATCGTATCTCCACACGAGTTTCCCGTTTTCGGCATTGAGAGCAAATAAAAATGGATCGCGTGCCCCAAAATAAACCATGTCATTGGCAACGGCAACAGTAGATTGAATTCCTTTAAAACCAGTTTGTTTTCCGGTTTCAAATCGCCAGCGTTCTTTTCCTGTTTCCATATCTATTGCGTACAAATTAGCATCCCAACTTCCAATATACAATGTGTTTTTATAAAGAACGGGGCTGCAGTGAATCGAACCTTTAGCCTCAAACTTCCATTTCAGTTGACCTGTATTTGCATTGAGCGCATATACATTTCCATCGCTGCTTCCGAAGAAAACACTTGGATTTTGTTTATCTGGATTTACAACTGGAGATGATAAAAAGAAATCCCATAAATCGTCCATATACCTATCAACGGGTTTCATTCCTAAAAAACTTACTTCACCAGACCAATGTTCACCTCCGGTTTTGAATTTCCATTTCAAATGACCAGTCTTGGTATCGATGGCATAATAATGACCTTCAAAACTTCCTATATAAACCGTGTTTTTAAATATAGCGGGGGAACTATGTACAGCACCTCCGGTTTTAAATTTCCAATGGGTTTTTCCCGTCCGTTCTTCAATGGCGTAGAGGAATCCGTCTTCGCTACCAATGTAAACTATCCCGTCCTGAACAATGGGTGATGAAAAGATTTTGCCATCTGTTTTGAAAGCCCATTTTAGATCCCCTAAAGGTCTATATTTCCCACCTTTAAAGACACGATTTTCAAATGCACTGATCGTTGCTTTTTTTTCTTGCTGCGCAACAACAACAGAAATATTTACGACAAAAAGAATTATTGATACTGATACTAAATATGATTGTTTCATCTGTATTTTATTTTTAAAACAACTTCTCTATTTTTTCAACTCTAACACCCACATTTTCATGGCCGGAATAGAAGTTTCTTTCAAAGTACTCAGCTCTTCTTCGGAGATGACATTTTTTGCGGCGGTAAAACCGACAGTTCTTTCGTCATACTTTTGAAAGTCAATTTCTTTTTCGGTATTGCTCGTATTCATGACGCACATGATTGTTTGATTTTCATCGTATCTGAAATAAACATACAAACCATCAACAGGCACATAATGCGTCATTTTTCCTGTTTTAAGTGCCGAAGCATTTTTTCTGAAATTGGCCAGTTTCCGAACCAGATCTTGGGTCGATTTTTCATCCTCTGACATTCCTTTTCCGGTAAAAGCGTTTTTAGCATCTTCTTTCCATCCTCCAGGAAAATCGGCACGCAACAAGCCATCGGGCGCTTTAAACCCTTTCATCAGAACTTCCGACCCATAATACAATTGTGGAATCCCTCTACAGGTAAGCAACCATTGAAACCCCATCTTTTGCTTTTCGACATTTTCCCCCACTAGAGAGAAAAAACGAGGTTCATCATGGTTATCTAACAACAAGACCTTTTGCATTGGATTCTTACTCAAAAAATCACTGCTTAAAGTATAGTACAGTCTATTCACTCCTTCTTTCCATCCAAAAGGCTCCGTCAAGGCAGGAATAATTCCGTAATACAAACTTTGAAAATCTACTACTGACGGTAAATTACTTTTAAAACGGGTATCCATATTATTTTGTTCAAAATACGCCTGATTAGCCACACCATGAACCATAATTTCCCCGAAGATAGTCATTTTGGGATACTCCTCCATAATAGCTTTATTGCACCGATTGGCAAAATTTAGATCATTATAAGTATAAGTATCCAAACGGATTCCGTCTATTCCGAATTTTTCAATATGCCAAATGCAGTTTTGAATGATGAAATTGGCCATATACGGATTGTCCTGATTGATGTCTGGCATTGTGGAATCAAACCAGCCATCGCTCATTCTTTTTTGGTCCGATTTTGCGGCATAGGGGTCAAACAGGGGGATTTCTCTATAATTTGTTTGAGTGAATGTTGGCCAGCGATGCACCCAATCACTGGCAGGCGGGTCTTGCTCCAAAAAATGATACAACCCAAAATGATTGTAAACCGCATCAAAAATAAGTTTCATCCCTCGTTTATGTAATTGCCCACTCAACTTTTCATACAAAACATCTCCTCCATATCGGGCATCAATCTTGTAATGATTGGTGATGGTATAACCGTGTTCCGTCCTTTTGGGCATATCATTTTCCATGATTGGCGTGAACCACAATGCGGTGACACCAAGTCCCTGAATGTAATCCAAATTATTCATCACGCCCTGTAAATCGCCGCCATGACGATCGTACATTTCGTTTCTGTTGAGTGATTGGTCCTTCATTCCTTTTACTCGATCATTCGTGGCGTCCCCATTGCTAAAACGGTCCACCATGATCAAATCGATGAAATCGCTCGAAGTCACCCCTTGGGCATACTCGGTTCCGTTACCCGATCTCCTTTTATAAAGAGGCCACTTTATTTTATGCTTTCCGCCCTTTTGATTTAATTCGATGATCACCTCACCCGGAATTGTTTCCGGAGCGATCCTAATATCAACCGCGAGGTAATTTTTATTCTGAAATTGATATGTGCCTAAAATAGTTATGCCGGAATAATTGATGCTGACTTTATCCGTAGAGACGGCGTCATCTATACCACGAATGAGTAATTGTATGGAGTTGGTTTTCATCCCCACCCACCAATTTGTGGGATAGACCTCGATATTTTTGGCATTTATTGCCGGAGAAAAACCTAACAATAGTATTAGAATTAAAGCTGTTTTTTTCATATGTGTAAAATTTATTTGTTAGTTGTCATATACGGTATCGCCTTTTATTTATCGGTGTTTGCTTGCGCAAACTTGTTGTTAATGGCGATTTCATATGTAGATATTTATTGATTTTTAACTGTCACCTGTCTGCCGACAGGCAGATATGTAATTCGCATAGCTGCTATTGGTATTTATCTCATCGGTTACTATTTTATTTTGGTATTCGATGATTTTCAATTGCGACCAATTTTCGGTCATGCTCATTTCATAATATTTTTTTAAGGGTTCAAATAGTCAGCGAAAGATATTTCACTTTTCCGGCATCAAAAAGCCACTTATGCAGACAACCCCTTTTGCATTATAAACAACAATTTGAGACCCCTTTTGCATTTTAAATTACAAAAGTGGTTTTCTGCACCACAATGATTTTGATTTAAAACAAAACCACTAGTTTTACATTTCAGAAAAATCAAATCGGTAATGAATAACTTAGCTGTCTATTCCGGAAGTAGATTCCAAAAAATCAAAATGTACTCACTTTATTGGTTAGGATACATCTTGTTGTTCAGTTTGATTCAAGGCTTGCCAACAGGAGATTTCTGGACGGCATTATCAAACGAATGTTTTAGCGTGTTGCCCAAAATACTATTTGTCACATTGATCGTTGAAGTGTTGATGGATCGCTTATTATTCAAGAAAAAGACAGGCTTATTTATTTTCACCTATATACTTCTGATTGTATTTTTTGCTCTCGTACAAAGATTCATCGACAATTATATCATTATTAGATACTTTTTGAAAGATTGGAAAATGGAGTCGCTTTTTTACATCCCTGTTTATTTGTACAATGTGATTAAATTGCAATTTGTGGTTACCATCCCGTTAACCCTCAAACTGTTTTATCATTTAGCAGAAGAAAAAAGTAATGTTCAAGCCATCTTATCCGAAAAATTGCAAGCGGAACTGTTCTCTTTGCGAAACCAATTTCACCCCCATTTTCTATTCAACGTACTCAACAGTTTATATTCTAAAATCCTTAGCAAATCGGATGATTCGGGAGATATTGTGCTTAAAATTTCGGACTTGCTCCGGTTTTCCGTTTATGACGTGAATACCAGAACCATAACGTTGGAAAAAGAAATTACCTACCTGAAAAACTACATATCGCTTCAACAATTGCGATTTGACAACCGTCTTGACCTCAGTTTTAGTACTAACGGAGCTTTGGCAAACCACCTAATTGAACCGTTTTTAATCCTTCCATTTATAGAAAATAGTTTTAAATATTGTTTGGATGAAGATATTACCCAAGCCTGGATTACCATTGCCCTATCGGTAGCGGACGATTGGCTAATTGTTAAAATAGAGAACAGCGTGCCGGCAAATTTTAAAAACAACAGTATAATGGACGATTCCAGTAGCGGCGTCGGCATTGCCAATGTAAGAAGGCGGCTCGAATTATTATACCCAAACCAACACGTCTTGACCATAAAAGATGAAATTGAATGTTTTTTCGTTTCCCTAAAAATAAAAATGAATGTCGCCAGCTAAAATCAACTGTATAATCATTGAAGATGAATTACCCGCATCTATCTTGCTTGAAATGCATATTTCAAAACTTCATTTTTTGAGTCTGAAAGGAAAATTCATGAGTGTTGCAAGTGCGTTAAACACACTAAAAACACAAAAAATAGATCTCATTTTCCTGGACATCAACTTACCGGGCAAATCGGGGATTGATTTTGCCAGGACGCTGCCCGATGAGATAGGGGTCATTTTCACAACGGCCTATGCGGAGCATGCCATAGATGGGTTTGATCTGGAAGCTGTAGATTATATATTGAAACCCGTTTCGTTCGAGCGTTTTTCTAAAGCGGTGAATAAGTACTGTAAAATTCAAACATTAAACGAAGAAATTTCGCATTCAAACTTACCGGAAACAGAAAGGCCTTTTGTTTTTGTAAAGTGCGAGAGAAAAATGCTGAAACTTTTTTTGGACGAAATTGACTACTTTGAATCTCAGGGTAACTATTTGTTAATTCACACTGGAACCGATCGTTACAAAACGCATCAATCCTTGGCGGAAATGGAAGATAAATTGCCGGAAGGATTATTTTGTAGAATACACCGCTCGTTTTTGATTGCCATAAACAAGGTAAACCGATTCAACAGCAGTTCGGTTAGCATTCAAAACAAAGAATTGCCCATTGGCCGATTGTACAGCGCATCGACTACCGGCATGCTTCAAAAGCTTATAAAAAAGTGAGCTCTTGGCTTACAACTTCCTTGTTGATTCTCTTTCTTTCAGGTTTGTTTTAATTATCACCGTCTCAAAAGGCTTCTCTTCTTCACCTTCGTATTCTAACCGGTCAATCAATAATTTGGCAGCCTCTTCGCCAATCTCCACCCCGTGCTGACTAATGGTAGTCAAACTCGGCGTTAATCTTCTCGAAGCGAGAATCCCGTCCGCAAAACCGATGATACAAAGCTCTTCCGGAATAGCCATTTTCTTTTTTATGGCCATTTTTAAAGCGGCAACCGAATCGTTTTCGTCTAAAGCAAAAACGGCATCAATCACATTATTATCAAAAACACTTTCAATTTTATTTTTCAATTCTTTTTCAGAATTGGTACGAAGAATGATATTTTCGTTTACCGGAATATTATTGTCTTTTAAAGCCTTTAAATAACCTTCGGCCCTCAATTTCCCCACACTTAGATTATCAACCGAAGACAGCAACGCAATATTTTTACATCCCAGATTAATCAGATGTTGGGTTGAATTCAAAGCCGAATCGAAATCATCTACCACCACCTTATCACATTCCACTTCATCGGCAATACGGTCAAACATGACAATGGGAGTTCCTTCATTGATAATGTCATTCAAATGATTGTATGCCTGTAACTCCTGGGCTTCACGGGAAATAGACAATATGAATCCGTCAATCGTCCCGTTACTCAACATATCTAGTGTATTGATTTCTTTAACCAGGGATTCATTCGAAATACAGGTAATGACATTGTATCCTTTCTTATCGGCCACTTTTTCTATACCGCTAAAAACTTTGGCAAAAAACGAATTGAGGATGTTAGGTATGATAACCCCAATCGTTTTGGTTTTTCGGTTTTTAAGATTCAAACCTATAATATTAGGCTTGTAATTTTTAAGCTTGGCATACTCTTTAATTTTAACTTTGGTTTGTTCGCTAATTTCCGGACTGTCATTAAGTGCTTTGGAAACTGTTGAAACAGAAACATTCAATTCTTTTGCAATTTGTTTAAGAGTTGCTTTAGCTTTCATAAATGGTATTTATTATTTATAATCTTGTATCAAAAATAGTAATTTTCGAATACAAAATCGGAATCAAAAAAAGCGTAAGATACAAAAATTAAAGTAACCTTATAAATCCCGAAATAGTACAATAACCAATCTTCATTATTTCGAAAAGAATTCAGAACAAAATTCCTCTAAATATCCATTTGATAATCAGTCCAAAAACCAAATGAAATTATTCTTTTAAGGTATTTGTATTTAAAATAATTAATTGTACTTTTGCAACCCCTTTATTGGGGATGGAATGTTTAATTAAAATATATTATTGTGAACGCATTAAGCTACAAGACAATTTCAGCAACAAAAGCCAACTCAACAAAAGAGTGGATCGTTGTAGATGCTGACGGTCATAACTTAGGTCGTCTTGCTTCAAAAGTCGCTATGATTTTAAGAGGTAAGTACAAGCCAAGTTATACACCACACGTGGACTGTGGGGATAACGTAATTGTTATCAACGCAGAAAAAATCAACCTTACAGGTAACAAACTTGACGAAAAAATTTACATGCGTCATACAGGTTATCCAGGAGGACAAAGAACTTTAACTGCTAAAGTATTGCAATCTAAAAACCCTGCATCTTTAGTGGAAAAAGCGGTAAAAGGAATGTTGCCTAAAAACAAATTAGGAGCTGAACTTTTTAGAAATTTAAATGTTGTTGTAGGTTCTGAGCACAAACAAGGTGCACAAAAACCTAGAACAGTTAACCTTAACGATCTTAAATAATGGGAGTTATTCACAAAATCGGCAGAAGAAAAACCGCTGTTGCACGTGTTTATGTTACAGAAGGAACAGGAGTTATCACTGTAAACAAAAAAGAATTTGCAACCTATTTCCCTACAGCTACTTTACAATACAAAGTATTGCAACCAATGTCTATGACAGAAAATGCATCTAACTTTGACGTAAAAGTAAACGTATACGGAGGTGGATCAACAGGACAAGCAGAAGCTGTAAGAATGGCATTGGCTCGCGCAATGTGTGAAGCAAACGCTGAAAACAGAGCTATCCTTAAACCAGAAGGTTTATTAACAAGAGACCCAAGAATGGTTGAACGTAAGAAATTCGGTCAGAAGAAAGCTCGTAAGAGATTCCAATTCTCTAAACGTTAATATTGCCTGTCTTGTTCAATACGGACAAGACTTCATGGAATTTATATTGAATTTAAAACAATGTTGTTGTTGCCTACCGAGGTAGGAATTAGTTTAGCATCTAAATGTGTGTAGCCGATTTATCGCCATTCATACATTGCTAATCAACAGAACGTAAACTAGTACAAAAAATGTCAAACAGAGTAGAAGTAAAAGAATTACTAGAAGCAGGTGTTCACTTTGGACACATGACTAGAAAATGGGATCCAAATATGGCTCCTTACATTTATATGGAACGTAATGGTATTCACATTATCAATCTATATAAAACTGCAGCAAAAATCGAAGAAGCCAATGACGCTTTGAAAAAAATCGCTGCATCAGGTAGAAAAATCTTATTCGTTGCTACCAAAAAACAAGCAAAAGATATCGTAGCTGAGAAAGCTAAATCTGCAAACATGCCTTACATCACTGAAAGATGGCCAGGTGGAATGTTGACTAACTTCGTAACTATCCGTAAAGCTGTTAAAAAAATGGCTACTATTGATAAAATGAAGAAAGATGGAACATTCAATACTCTTTCTAAAAAAGAGCGTTTGCAAGTAGATCGTCTTCGTGCAAAATTAGAGAAAAACTTAGGTTCTATCGCTGACATGTCTAGACTACCTGCAGCCTTGTTCGTAGTAGATATCAAAGCTGAACACATCGCTATAAAAGAAGCTCAAAAATTAAACATTCCAGTTTTCGCAATGGTAGATACGAATTCAGACCCAAGAGAGGTTGATTACGTAATCCCTGCAAATGATGATGCTTCTAAATCAATCGATAAAATTTTAACTTTAGTTACAGCTGCTGTTATTGAAGGTCTTTCTGATAGAGGATCTGAAAAAGAAGTAGAAGAAACTCCTGCTGAAGAAGTAGAAGCTGCTCCTGCTGAAGAAACTACAGCTACTGAAGAGTAATAAATAATTTAAAGATTGAAAAATTTAAAGACTACAATTAGTAATTATTACAAATAATAGTACATCCTTAAGTTTTTCAATCTTTTAATCTTTAAATCAAAAAAATATGGCAACAATTACTGCTGCAGATGTAAATAAATTAAGAACAATCACAGGTGCAGGTATGATGGACTGTAAAAAAGCCTTGGTTGAAGCTGACGGAGATTTTGATTTAGCAATCGAAAACTTACGCAAAAAAGGACAAAAAGTAGCGGCTAACCGTTCTGATAGAGAATCTACAGAGGGAGCTGTTATTGCTGTTGTAAACGACGCTAAAACAGCTGGTGTCGTGATTTCATTAAACTGCGAAACTGACTTTGTGGGTAAAAATGAGGCATTCGTAAAATTAGCGCAAGATTTGGCTGCATTAGCATTAAACTATGATTCTAAAGATGCTTTCTTAGCTGCTGATTTCAACGGAATCACTGTGGCTGAAAAATTAATTGAGCAAACTGGAGTGATTGGAGAAAAAATCGAAATCGGTTCTTTTGAAAGATTAGAAGGAGCCTTCGTTGGTTCTTACATCCATGCTGGAAACAAAATCGCTACTTTAGTTTCATTATCTGCTAATGTTGCTGGAGCTGAAGAAGCTTCAAGAAACGTAGCAATGCAAGCTGCTGCTATGAACCCAATTGCTTTAAACGAAGCTGGTGTTGATGCTGCAATCATTGAAAAAGAAATTGAAATTGCAAAAGAGCAATTAAGAGCAGAAGGTAAACCAGAAGCGATGTTAGAAAACATCTCTAAAGGAAAAATCCAACGTTTTTACAAAGACAACACTTTAGTAAACCAAGATTACATCAAAGACGGTTCTATGAATGTAGCTGCTTACGTAAAATCAGTTGATGCTAACTTAACTGTTACAGGATTCAAAAGAGCTGCTTTAGGATAATCTAAAGTAGATTTTTATCTTATCCCTATAAATCCCATTCCTAACCGAATGGGATTTTTTTATGACAAAAATTCCAAAATAAAATGCTAAATTTGAGAAACTAATCCCATTGCTTATGTTCAGATCTAAAAAAGATACCGTATTTGTAATCCTTGCAGGGATTTTTATTACTAATGCTGTGGTTGCCGAATTAATTGGGGGAAAGCTCATTCAAATTGGACCTTTTGTGATGAGTATTGGAATTCTGCCTTGGCCTGTAGTATTTTTAACCACCGATTTAATCAATGAATATTTCGGTGAAAAAGGGGTAAGACGCCTTTCTTTTATAACCGCTAGCTTAATTGCCTACGCTTTTTTAATATTACTTTTAGCAATCGCCATTCCAGCCGCCAAAGGAATCAGCCCAGTAAATGACGAGCAATTTCAAGCTGTTTTTGGACAAAGTATGTGGATTATCGTTGGTAGTATTATTGCATTTATGGTTTCGCAATTAATTGATGTTAGTGTATTTTGGTACTTCAGAAATAAAACAGGCAGCAAGAAAATATGGCTTAGAACTACTGGATCAACCGTAATATCACAATTATTTGATTCTTTTATTGTATTGGGAATTGCATTTTGGCTTCCTAGAAAAATCAACTTTGAAACTTTTATTGGCTCCGCCTTAACCGGTTATACTTTTAAATTAGGAATAGCCATACTTTTAACACCTCTAATTTATTGGGGACACCGAATTATAAAAAACTATTTAGATAGCGATATACCAGCATAAAATGGACAAAAACAGATGCAAATGGTGCGTAGGCATACCAATTTACGAAGCCTATCACGATCACGAATGGGGAGTTCCTGTGTATGACGACCAAAAATTATTTGAATTCTTAATTTTAGAAACCTTTCAAGCAGGGTTAAGTTGGATTACTATTCTTAAAAAAAGAGAAAACTTTCGTACAGCTTTTGACCAATTTGATTACCAGAAAATAGCGTTATACAACGAAACAAAAATTCAAGAATTATTACAAAATCCGGGGATTATTCGCAATCAATTAAAAGTACGTTCTGCGGTGTCAAATGCAATTGCTTTTATGGAAGTACAACAAGAGTTTGGTAGTTTTAGTAAGTACATTTGGCAATTTACTGATGGAAAACCGATTATCAATCAGCCACAAACGCTTAAAGATATTGCTGCCACTACTCCACTTTCAGATGCCATTAGCAAAGACTTGAAAAAACGCGGGTTCAAATTTGTAGGTTCAACGGTGGTCTATGCCCACATGCAAGCGACAGGAATGGTGGACGACCATGTAGCCGATTGCTGGAAAAGAACAAGCTAATTTACGAGGTACAATATTGGATTTACGATTTACAAAATTCGATTTAGGAATAATTGATGCTGATATTGGAATTAAACTCAGCTTTTCAGAATTTCAATAAAATGGTCTCTTGTTATTTCACGACAACCCAAACTTTCCAAATGTGGATTGTAAATTTGGCAATCCAATAATTTGTAATTGTTTGCCTTTAAATGTTGTGACCAACGAATAAAAGCTACTTTAGAAGCATTTGACACTTTAGAAAACATACTTTCTCCACAGAAAATGTTTCCTAAATCAACTCCATATAAACCTCCTACTAATTCGTCGTTTTGCCATACCTCAATAGATTTGGCTATGCCTAATTCATTCAACTTACAATAGGCTTCAATCATGTCATTCGTAATCCAAGTACCGTGTTGTCCTTCGCGTTTAATTTTTTGACAATTGGAAATCACACCTCTAAAATCTTGATTAAAAGTTACTTTAAATACATCCCGATTCAAAATAGTACGCATACTTTTTGAAACCACTAAATCCTCAAAAAACAATACCATCCTTGGATTGGGTGACCACCACAAAATAGGATCTCCCTCTTCAAACCAAGGAAAAATTCCGTTTTTGTATGCCAATAGTAATCGCTCAGGGGATAAATCACCACCAATAGCTAGAAAACCATCATCATTGGCTTTAGAAACAGGCGGAAATACTAAGTCTCTAGTGAGGTAATACATTTTTAATAATCAAATAGTTCTAAGACAAATATACTATTAAAAAAAACAGCCGTCAATAATGACGGCTGTGCTCTAATATAAATTAGTAGGATTTTATGAACCACACATTTCGCACTCTTCAGGACCTGAATTACGCGCGCGCTCAATCATCGCTTTGTATTCTTCGGCAGTCATTTCAACAGCTTCATTAAGTACGGCAACAGGTTGTTCCTTCACTTCTAATTCAACAACCTCAACAGGTTCTGTTTTCTTATCATTATTAACCGTAAACTTGATAGCATCTACTGCTGATTTAGTTCTTAAATAATACATTCCTGTTTTCAAACCTGATTGCCAAGCGTAGAAATGCATGGAGGTCAACTTAGCATAATTTGCATCTTGCATAAACAAGTTCAACGATTGTGATTGGTCAATAAAATATCCTCTTTGACGTGACATATCAATAATATCTTTCATAGACATTTCCCAAACCGTTTTGTATAATTCTTTCAAGTCTTGCGGAATCACATCAATGTTTTGAACGGATCCATTATGACGCATAATTTCTTGTTTCAATGATTCGTTCCACAAACCACGTTCTACCAAGTCATGTAATAAATGTTTATTTACCACAATGAACTCTCCTGACAATACACGACGCGTATATAAATTAGATGTATATGGTTCAAAAGCTTCGTTATTACCTAAGATTTGAGAAGTCGAAGCAGTTGGCATTGGCGCTACCAATAATGAGTTTCTAACACCATTCGCTACTACTTCTTTACGCAATGATGCCCAATCCCAGCGACCCGATAATTCCTCGTCTTTCATTCCCCAAAGGTTGTGTTGGAATTCTCCCTGAGAAATTGGAGAGCCTTTGAAAGTAGAATATGGCCCTTCTTCTTTAGCCATTTCCATAGAAGCGGTTACAGCTGCAAAGTATAATGTTTCAAAAATCTCTTGGTTCATTTTTTTAGCTTCATCACTTGTAAAAGGCATACGCAACATAATGAAAGCATCAGCTAATCCTTGAACCCCAAGACCTACTGGACGATGACGTAAATTAGAATTTTCTGCCTCTTTTACAGGATAGTAATTTCTATCAATTACTTTATTCAAGTTGCGAGTAACACGTTTAGTAACATCAAACAACAATTGGTGATTGAAGCTTCCGTTTTCAACAAACATTGGCAACGAAATCGAAGCCAAGTTACATACTGCGATTTCGTCTTTGGAAGTGTACTCTAATATCTCGGTACACAAATTAGAAGAACGAATTGTACCTAAATTCTTTTGATTTGATTTACGGTTAGCCGCATCTTTATACAACATGTATGGCGTTCCAGTCTCAATTTGAGATTCTAGAATTTTTTCCCATAATTCACGTGCTTTAATGGTTTTTCTACCTTTTCCTTGCGCTTCATAGGAAGTATACAAAGTTTCAAATTCTTCACCATACACATCATACAATCCTGGACATTCGTTTGGACACATCAGAGTCCAAGTAGTATCTTCTTGTACACGTTTCATGAACAAATCAGATGTCCACATAGCAAAAAATAGATCTCTTGCACGCATTTCTTCTTTTCCTGTATTCTTTTTCAAATCCAAGAAATCAAAAATATCAGCATGCCAGGTTTCTAAATAAATAGCAAAACTTCCTTTACGTTTTCCACCACCCTGATCTACATAACGAGCCGTATCATTAAAAACTCTCAACATAGGGACAATTCCGTTTGAGGTCCCGTTAGTTCCACGAATATACGAACCTGTTGCTCTAACATTATGAATTGATAAACCAATACCTCCTGCTGATTGCGAAATTTTTGCGGTTTGTTTTAAAGTATCATAAATCCCATCAATACTATCGTCCTGCATAGATAAAAGGAAGCACGATGACATCTGAGGTTTTGGAGTCCCTGCATTAAACAATGTTGGCGTAGCGTGAGTAAAGAATTTTTTTGACATTAAGTCGTAAGTTTCTATTACTGAATCCAAGTCATTCAAGTGAATCCCTACAGCTACACGCATCAACATATGTTGTGGGCGCTCTACAATTTTTCCGTTGACACGCAACAAATACGAACGCTCTAATGTTTTAAATCCAAAATAATCGTAATTGAAATCCCTATTATAAATAATATGCGAATTCAAGAATTCAGCATTCTCCTGAATCACTTTGTGAACTTCTTCTGACAATAATGGAGCAGCTTGATTGGTTCTTGGGTTTACATAATGGTACATCTCATTCATCGTTTCTGAGAATGATTTGTTCGTGTTTTTATGCAAGTTAGAAATTGCAATACGCGCAGCTAACTGCGCATAATCTGGATGTGCAATTGTCATTGCAGCTGCAGTTTCGGCAGCAAGATTATCTAATTCTGATGTAGTAACTCCGTCATACAATCCTTCAATCACACGCATTGCTACTTTTACAGCATCAACTAAATCATTTAAACCATAACATAGTTTTTTAATTCTATCTGTGATTTTGTCAAACATTAC